>ERZ795051.2415-NODE-2415-length-20881-cov-4.924037_pt1 | contig 20881 bp, 15 predicted proteins | sample MGYA00375135_ERZ795051 | MGnify/ENA primary metagenome ERZ795051 (study PRJEB30180, sample SAMN05720222) | activated sludge metagenome | isolation source: Anaerobic digester | place: Japan | collected 2015-05-26 ... | reverse complement strand
CAGTGGCCGGTATCCAGAAACTCGTCCTTGGCCAGCCCCCACTTGTTCAGTTCATCCTGGATGTGCTTCGGAACGCTCGGGTCGTTCGCCAGGAAGTAGAAAAACCCCTGCACGTAGCTCACGTGGTCGTCCCAGATTTCCTGTCGTCGCTTGTAGTCGGCATCGGGGTAGTCCCAGCTCCCTCCGATGTGGTCGGTTGAGAATGCCCCGTTGTTGTTTACGTCGGTCTTGCCGTTGGGCATCATCTTGATGTGGATGAGCTTGTCCAGCGTCAGGTCCGGCGCGGCCTGAAGGTACCTCTTCAGCAGTTCATAGCGATAAGGATCATAGTTTGCCGGCTTTGGGAAGGGCACTTGGTTTTCTCTCTTGTTCGACAGGCAGATCCGGAAATTGTAGGCCTGCACCTTGTGATCCGCCTGGCCGATCTCGCCCGGATCGCCGCCGTAAACGCAGGGCAGCAGCTTGCCGTTCTCGTCGTAAGGTGACACGGGCGTATTGAACTGGTGGTATTCGCACTTCTCGCGCCGCCCGGCCAGCGATTCACCATACTGGTCCATCCCCTCGCGGCCGACCGTGTAAGACACGCCCGCCCGCGCCATCAGGTCGCCCTCGTACGTGCAGTCCAGGAACACACGGGCGCGGTACACCGCCCCGTCGGCCATGCGAATCTCCCGGATGCGCGGACCTTTCTTCTCCACCTGCTCCACCTGTTGGCCGAACACCACCGGGACGCGAGCCTCCTTGAGCCAGTCGTGGAATACCCTGTCGGCCACGTGCGGCTCGAAATACCAGGCCGGGGGCTCGCCATAGTGCCGCCCGACGCGAACGAAGAACTCCCGCGACATCCCCCCAATGACGCTCTTGTTGCCGAAATCCGTAGCCCCCAGGCCGCCGGAGACCATGCCTCCGACATACCGGCCCGGCTCCACCAGGATGACCGATGCTCCCTCGTTGGCCGCCGCGATCGCCGCTATGGTCCCGCCTGCCGACGCACCGTAAACCATTATGTCGCACTGCCGTGCCCGTCCGGGTGCACAGCCTGACAGCGAAACCATTGTCACGATGGCCGTCCCGATGATGCCCGCTCGTACCAGATTCGTCAGATGCCCCCGCATCGCGTTCATTGTGTCGTCTCCGAAGTATGTGTGCTGCCCGAATAGACGGCCGGGACAATCTCCCTGCGTGGGCGCGCTGGTTTCGGGCAAACCCCGGCCCGACTGCGTATTCGGCAGAACCTCGAGCTACTGACTGCCCCGAGAGGCTCCTCAAACCGATTGCTGTCTGCGTTTTACTCCCAAATCGACCTCGACCGTGAACGGGCAGAACCTCTTTGTCAGTAAGGTTACTTCGACCGAGAAGCGACCGATCGACGAATCACAAGGCAGGAGCAGGACCGGCGAGGTGCGGGATTCGAGCAGGCGGTGCTGGTCGCCGAGAATAACGCGAGGCAGCGAGATCGTGATATTCGACTGCGGGAGCTGTATTTTGGCTTGGCCGGCCACCATGTTAGTCAATTCGCCAAGGGCGTCGGTGAGATCCGCCGGCTCATAAACCGAAAGCTCCGTGCCGGCCAGCGTACTGGCCACCCGAACGGCAACCTGCTTTGAGAAGCACAGGGTCACGCTGCCGCTCACCGGCCCGGATAAGCCGATGATCGCCGATACGTCGGAAGTCGGACTCTCCTTCGTTTTGATGAGCGGCTTGCTGACAAGTACTTCCACATTAAGCATCGTCTTGAATACGTTCTGGACTGCCAGAATGAACGGGTTGATGTAGCGTACGTCCATTCACCTACCGATCCTTTCGACGCCTCTGCGTCTCCTGATTGTGTCGGGCGTCCGGCGCCCTTTCGTTCGACAGCATAACCAGCGCCAGATTGCCATTGTATCGGTCCGCCTGTTTGCGCCAACTCGGGTTTTCCCTGAAGTCTGCTACCTGATTCGCGTGGCGCCAGAGTATCACTGCCTCGGCGGAGTGCTCGCCCAGTGAACATACCAATCCGACCGACGGGCGAACTCCGGCAAACGTGGTCGGCCGACACCGGCTGGGCTTATGCCTCCTTGCGCTCGACTATTTCGCCTTGGCCCCGCCCTTCAATCGAGAGCGGCTGTATGGTTTTCAGATATCGTTTGGCAAAGCCGGGCTTCTTGCTGAGCTCGCAATGGCTTGCAGGCCCTTCGCCATACGACGGGCCGGAAGCTCGCAGGGGCTGTTTCGGTAATACATCTCGGCTCTCTCAAAGCCTGCAACGGGGCGGCCGGTATCTTCACACCAGAATGGTCAAGACAATCACGCAGCAATGCCCATACCGCACTGGTAAACGCGCACGACGCTCACACTGGACTTCCTTTCGAAGTGCAGCCGAATCGCTTCAGCGGTTTGTTCCTGCGCCCGTCTCAGATGGGCGGGAGACTGCGGCGGTATAAGCTTGACAACGCGAACCGGATCAGAGTACACTGCCTTTCGACCGTCCGGAAAATGCAGTTCTTTACAATGTGATTCGCCTGGCTCTGTGCCGAGGTAACGTTTTGTGGCAAAATGCTCTCATCGGAGGCCCAAGGTGTACCTGGTTGCCGTGACCGCCACGCCACAGGGAGCCCGAGCATTTCTACTCCTTGGAGGACAACAACATGCGAAGATATCTGCTGTGTCTCCTGGCCTTGGCGATGTTGTCCGGCCAGGCGTGCAACACCCGGCCGGCTGACAACGGCGGGCCCTCGAATGGAGGAGATAACACAAACGGCGGCGGATCTGATGACGGGCCCGCCATCGGTGGCGTACCGGCGGAGCGGCTGCAAGCCGCCGATTTTAACTACCTTGGCGCGTTCCGGCTCCCCGACGAATTCAACTGGGGAGCTTTGGGGCTTTGCTATTACCCCGACGGCGGCGGGGCCGGCTCGCTGCTCGTGACCGGGTTTCAGTCGCCATACGACTCAGCGCATCCGGGCGAGGCCTGCTGGAGTGAGGAGTGGAATTGCCGGGCATATTTCGGCGAGGTGACGATCCCAACACCTGCCGTCCTATCCAACTGGGAAGACTTGCCCGTGGCCGCCCTCCGCAACGACATGCGAAGCTTCGACGGCGGGTTGGTCTCGACCCTCAATCGCGAATGGACCTTCGTCAGTGACATCGAGTATGTGCCGCGGCAAGGCACGCAAAGCAGTGACAAACTGTATGGCTCGCTCAACTTCTGGTACGCCGAAGGCGGAGTCGGCGAAAACACATTTCCTACCGTCTGGTTCGCCAACCTCGACGGAACACAGGCCCGTGGCCTGTTCCACGTTGGTCCGGATGCGGCACCGTACCATGGCCGCAAAATGGGGGCCTACCTGTTCACGGTGCCCGGCTGGTATGCGGATCGATATCTTGGCGGCCGCACCCTGGTCACCGGCCGATCGCGCGGTACCCCGCGAACCGGGTTCGAGCCGGTCACCACCGATGGCGGTTCCCAGGGCCCGACGCTGTTTGCCTTCCGGCCCTGGGACAGCGATAACCCGACGGGTAACCTTGATGCCTTGCCGGTTCTCTATTACCGCGTGGCGTTTTCGGATGACTGCCTGGCGTTTCCGTGTTGCGGAGGACCGAACGTGGGCAACCCCGCCCAGTGCGACTATCCCGATTTCACAATGTGCGACGACTGGACCGGCGCGGCGTTTGTCGACAACGGCACTCGACGGGCGGTCATGCTCCTTGGTTACAAGGGGCTGGGCAACAACTGCTACGACGAGCCGCCGGTTGACTGCAACGACCCGTGCAGCGAGACCCACGGCTACCACTGCAATCCCTACGAGCGGCAGGTCATCTTCTACGACGTTCACGAGTTGGGAACCAGCGCCCTCGGGCAGCAGAACCCCTGGGTCGTGGTACCCTATGCGATCTGGCGGCCGACCGAGTTCTATCTTGCCGGCCATACCTGCTGGAACGTCGGCGGCATGACCTTCGATGCTGCGGGGCTGCGACTGTTCATGGCCGAGCGGGGTCTTGGCGAGGGCGAAATGAACGCCGTGGTGGTTCACGTCTGGTCGCTGTCAGCCGATTGACCACGCCTGCGTGAATGAGAAACACTTGAACCGGTCGGTAGGGCGGCGTCGAGGGCGCTTCAGCGACCGAGACCTGCCGCACTCTGCTTGATCCGCCTGATCATGTCGTCCAGTTCGCCTTGGTTGGCAAAGCCGATGGTGAACGCATCTATGAACGGGTGGCTCAGGGCAAAGCGCAGCGACTCGTCGATCTGGTCGCCTTTGAACGCCCCCTCGCCGACGATCTTCATTCCATAGACGGCCTTGCCTCGCTTGTGGGCCGCCTCCAGGATCGCGGCTACCTGCGGGATCTCCTCCCGCTTTTTCACGTCCATGTGCATGGCGTACGGGTTGAAGCGGGCCAGAATCACCTCGACCCAGGGCTCTTCGGAAGCGGCCTTGAGCGCCTCAATCGAGTGGCATGAACAGCCCATCGCCCGAACCTGACCTTTCTGTTTGGCTTCGCTGAGAACCTCCATGGCCGGCTTCATTGTTTCCCGCCACGCCGGGTCCGTCAGGCAATGCAGCAGACAGATATCAATGTAGTCGGTCTTGAGTTCCTGGCGAAAACGCTCGATGTCCGCGCGGATATCCTCGGCCGGGCGGCAGACGTCGCCCGGCGTATGCGCCCAGACCTTCGATGTGATGACGAGCTTGTCGCGAGGAACCTGTCTCATCGCTTCGCCGATGTAGGGGTGCGACTTGTACATGTCCGCCGCTTCCCACCAACGCACACCTTCATCAAAGCCGTGCCGAAGCAGCTTGATCATGCCTTCGCTGCCAAGGTTACGCTGGATACTTCCGCCCTTGGTGCCTGTCCCGATCGCGAGGCGCGATGCCCTGATGCCCGTCTTGCCGAGCACAACGGTGTCGCTGGCGCTCGCCGCCCTCCCGGTCGAAGGCGCTGTGGTCGTCGTGGCTTTTTCCCCGAACACCTCCCCTGCGACTCCGGTCGCGGCTGCCGCACTCAGACCCAGAAACTCTCGCCGGTTGATCGTTCTCATGCCCCCATCTCCGCAGGTTGCCGCGCTGCAGTCTCCCCAATGGCAATTCTCGCCGATTGCTCACGAAGCGACGACGTGGTATCAGCAGTCAATTCGCATCCTACCTGTTTGTCGCGGCCGAGTCAAAGGTTTTTCTTGTGTCACTTGGCGACAGGCTGCGATTCAGGATGCACGAGCTTGCCAGGCAGTCGGCGAACCATGACCTCCGCCACGCTGAGCTCCTGTTTGCCCCCGACGGCCGCAATGCGGAAGTCGGCGCCGTTGGTCCGGTTACAGAACCGCACATCGGGCAAATGCAGGGAAATCATCCGCCAGGTGTCGGTCTTGCCGAGTGGAATGTCGCGCGTAGGCCGGAACGCACCCTCGAAGACGCTGGAGGCCCGGTCGCCGCTGTCATACTCGATGCGGATGGCATCGCAGCCGTCATCATCGCGAAGGATGATACTCACCTCGGCGACCGAGTCCATCCGGTCGAACATGAAGGAATCGTCAATCTCGAAGTAAAGAAAACGCGCCGGCAGCGAATCCGGCCCGGAGACGGTGGTCGCGCAGCGCCGGCCGTCGATCGTCGTGGTTTTCCAGTGTCCGTCCCCGGCGCTGGGCCGAAGGGTCAGACCGGCCGTGTGTTGCAGAGACCATCTGACCATATCAGCATTGACATAAGGGCCCTCCGGAAGCACCTGCGTGCCCTCGCGGAACAGGCGGGCATAACGCGCAGTCATCTCAATGTAACGCACGCCCCAATCCTGCGAGCGCGCAATATCCGTGCCCTCGTGCCATTCGTTCCACGTTTCAACGTGAACGATCCAGGGACGTCGTGCCGGCTGCATACGGAGCAGCTTCTCCCATTGCTCGCGATAAAAAGCCCCGCCGCGACGGGGAACGACGAGAGCCTCACGACCGGGGACCGCCGAATGGTCGTAACCCGGACCCAGCCCCGCGACGACGTCGCCCAGTGTCAGGCCCAGAGCTCCGCCCCAACGATACCAGGCATCAGACCGTCCGGGCCAATCGGCGTGGCGGACGAGGAAGAAGTCCGTTGCGAAATCTTTTCGGAACCGCTCGCGGGCGTCGTCGAACAGGCGATCGTCGACCTTCTCGGCAAAGCTGGCGGCGTAGAGGAAGATGATCGGCCGCCCGTCGACGCGGGCCCATTTCTGCGGCGGGATCATGCTGAAGAAATCGCGGATCGTGGCGTAAAACCACTCACGGCCGCGCAGGGTCGTCAGATCGATGCGGACGTTGCGCCGGCCGTCCGGGAGAACGTTCGTCCGCAGCGTGCTCGTGTCGTAGAAAAGGCCGATTTGCGGCGGACGGGGAACAGTCGAGTCTTCCTTATGTCCGGCCGTCATCCGATCGTGGGCCTGAACAAGCGGAGGCAGGCCGGCGAAGCTCCATTCGTCGTACTGGCCGGGAACACCCCAGAACACCGGCATGAAAAAGTCCAGGTTGGCCTCGGCCATGTCGCGAAGCTGAGCGTAGTGCCAGTCGGGCGACTTGTAGCTCAGATCGGCCATAAACGATTCGGGCGGATGCGTCGTGAGAGCGTCCGAGCCGTCGGGATTGCGGAGGTGAGCTCCCGTGTACACGTCATACCAGTAGAAGTAGGTCGTCCCCACGATGGGGCGGCCGCTCTTGAACGTCGGTGCTTTACCGTGCACGGCGGCTCTTAGCTTGAAATACCTGCCGGGTGGCGGACGATCGAGCGGAGAGGCCGCTGACGCGAAAGCGGCCGGCCGCCAGGCTAGAACGGCAAGAAGACCAAGGACCATCTCAAAACGCATCGGGACTCTCCCTACCTGGTTCTTGAATCGGCCAGTAACGTCATCACCTCGCCGCGGGTGCGAGCATCGGACTTGCACAGCCCCCTCAGCGCCGACGTGACCATCAGCGTCCCGGGTTTCTTCACGCCGCGGCAGGTCATGCACAGGTGAGTGGCCCTGAGAACCACCGCCACCCCCTTGGCGTGCAGCTCTTCCATCAGAAGGTCGGCAATCTGGCTTGTCATGCGCTCCTGCACCTGTGGCCGGCGGGCATAGGCTTCAACCACGCGAGCGAGCTTCGAGAGCCCCACGATCCGGCCGTCCGGCAGGTAGGCGATGTGGGCGTCGCCGGCGAACGGCAGCAGATGGTGCTCGCACATGGAGTGGAACGGAATGTCGCGCAGCACCACCAGCTCGTCGTACTGTTCGGTAAAAAAGGTCCTCAGGTACTGGCGAGGGCTCTCATGCAGGCCGCTGAAAACCTCCGCATACATCCGCGCGACACGCAGAGGCGTCTGCTTGAGGCCCTCGCGGTCAGGGTCCTCTCCGACCGCCAGCAGGATCTCCCGCACGGCTGACGCAATGCGATCAAGATCTACCGACTGCTGCGGCTTACTCGATTCAGGCACCGTATCTTCCCCGTTTCAAGTCGTCTTCACTCCGAGGTCGAGGTGGCCGGCCGAAAAGCTTCCTCAATCGCCGACAGAATCTCTTGCTCGAGCTGGCGGTCGCGCTTGCCGTATACCCATTCCTCACGGTTGTCCGCCGACCCCGCACCCATGCGGTCAATTGGGGTGTCACTGGGACGATCATCGCCACGCTGCGAACTGAACGCCGCACGTTCGGAGGTTTCGAGACGTTGGGCTTGAACCACACACCGCAGCAGGACATCGGGGCCTTGCTGGTTCAGTCGCAGCTCGGCGAGATAGCGGTGACGCCCTCTGACGCCGGCGAGGAGGTCACGCACGCGTTCGGGCTGTGCGGCTCCCGTCATTTCCTGCGGCTGAGCGACGATCAAACCCGGACCCGATGCAACGGAGTCAATCCTGAAGTACTGCCGGAATACGCGTTCGGCAACCGGCTGCACGGCGGCGACGTCGGTGTTGGCAATTCGTCTTCCTGCCGCGCCGGCACCGCGACTGACGCTGGATGGAGAACGGTCAATCGAACTGGAGCAGCCGCCCCAAAACATGGCGATGGCGGTCGCGGCGATCAACCGCCGCCGTCCAATCCGGATCCTTCTTTGAATGTGCATGGGCTGAACTCCGCGGGAGACTCTGGCGCCTCAATGGATTCACAACGATCAGCACGAGGTGCATTATGCGATGGTTCGCAGGGTAGTTCAAGAAAATGATGTCGTGGCGGGTCTGCGCCGGCGAGCTATAATCGTGCGGCATGGGCGGAATCCTGACCTTGGTTTTGATGAATCTCACGGTGCCTGGCAGCGGCCTGATTCTTCTGGGAAGGGCATGGCTGGGCTTTGCGCTGGCCATATGGTTCTGCTTGGCTGCGGTCATCGCCGTCTCCGGACGATACATCGCCCCGGTCAGCATCCCCTGGGGGGTCACCGCCGTCGCGGCCGCTCTCGCGTTGATGGCGTGGCTGATCGGACAAGGGCTACTGGTCTCCCGAATCCGGTGTCTTCGGGGCCGCCTGCCAGGCGCGCTGTTTTCGGTGAAGAAAACCGACACATGAGATGCTAGCGGGTGCCAACGGAGACCAGAAACAATTGTGAACAACTCCTGCAGGTGATGCCGGGAGCCGGCCGGGGTGCCGATAATAACTCTTGATTCTGCACCAGGTTGTGCACTCGGGCGCCACCCTGGGCCGCGTTGGCGGTCGGCGACGCCTGGGGAAAAGCGGTGCACTATCCGAGTTGCCCCAATCCTTCCTGGGGACACCGCTTGGACCGCCTCCCACAGGACCACTAGCAGGTTCACGAGGGCGTCAAAGATCGGCCCGGGGGCCCTAGGCGAAAACCCACAACTGGCGGTGGAAGCTGACCGATATGGAAGCTGACGGGTTTGCGAGGATATGTGCGGTAGCTTGAAGGAGCTCGCCGGCAGTGCTAGAATCCCGTGCGTCCCAGAACAACCGCCCCGGGGGTGCGATCTCCGTTAGCGATGGCCTAGTCTGTTGCAGGCGCCCGGTAGGGGCAGACAAGCTGTGTTCCCGCTCGAAGATACGGCTTACAGCGTAAATGCAACCGTGTCGGGTGGAACCGGTGAGCGGGACGCCGTCAGGAGCAGCGGGCTGATTCACAAACACCGCGCTGCCAGGAGCTAGGGATGTTTGAACGTTTCACGGATCGGGCTCGCAAAGTCATGGCCTTGGCCAACCAGGAGGCCCAGCGCTTCAACCACGAGTACATCGGAACCGAGCACATCCTCCTCGGTCTTGTCAAAGAAGGCTCCGGTGTCGGTGCCAATGTCCTGAAGAATCTCGATGTCGACCTGCGGAAGGTGCGCCTGGAAGTCGAAAAGCTCGTTAAGAGCGGCCCGGATATGGTCACCATGGGCAAGCTTCCCCAGACGCCGCGCGCCAAGAAGGTCATCGAGTATGCGATCGAGGAAGCTCGAAACCTCAATCATAACTACGTGGGGACCGAACACCTCTTGCTTGGCCTGCTCCGCGAACACGACGGCGTGGCGGCACAGGTGCTCATGAATCTCGGTCTCAAGCTGGAAGACGTCCGCGAGGAGGTTCTGAACCTCCTTGGCGCCGGCATCGAGAACGAGGAGAGCCAACCCCACGCGATGGGCGAAGCCAAAAAAGGTAAGAGCAAAACGCCGGCCCTCGATTCATTCGGGCGCGACCTGACGGAAATGGCCCGCGAAGGCAAACTGGACCCCGTGATCGGTCGACACCGCGAGATCAACCGCGTGATTCAGATTCTCTGCCGTCGCACGAAGAACAACCCGGTCCTCCTTGGCGAGGCCGGCGTGGGCAAGACGGCAATCGTCGAGGGACTGGCCCAGAAAATCGTCAGCGGCGAGATTCCCGAACTCCTGGCGGATCGCCGGATCGTCGTGCTTGACTTGGCGATGATGGTCGCGGGGACCAAGTATCGCGGGCAGTTTGAAGAACGTATCAAGGCGGTCATGAACGAGGTGATCCGCGCCAAGAACGTGATCCTGTTCATCGACGAACTCCACACCCTGGTGGGTGCGGGCGGGGCCGAGGGCGCCATTGATGCCTCCAACGTGCTCAAGCCGGCTCTCAGCCGCGGCGAGATACAGTGCATCGGCGCCACCACGCTTGACGAATATCGCAAGTACATCGAAAAGGACGGAGCTCTGGAGCGGCGATTCCAGCAGATCATCGTCGAACCCCCGACCCGCGAGGAAACCATCCAGATCCTGCAGGGTTTGCGCGACCGCTACGAGGCTCACCACCGCGTGCAGATCACCGACGAGGCGATCATGCAATCGGTCGAGCTGTCCAATCGATACATCTCCGATCGCGTTCAGCCTGACAAGGCGATCGACGTCATTGACGAGGCCGGCGCCTGTGTACGCCTCAAAACGATGACCAAACCGCCGAATCTGACCGAGATCGAGCGCGAAATCGAAAGGCTCTTGATCGAAAAGGACGAAGCGGTCAAAACCGCCGACTACGAGCGGGCCGCCGAACTGCGGGATCGCGCCGAAGTCCTGCGATCCAAAAAAGACGAAATGCAACGCGAGTGGCGCAGCCGGGCCAAGGAGGTCGACGGCATCGTCGATGCCGAAGTCATCGCCGAGGTGGTCTCGAGCATGACCGGCGTGCCTCTGACCCGCCTGGAAAAGGGCGAGGTCGAGCGGCTGCTGCGGCTGGAGGACGAACTGCATAAGCGGATCATCAGCCAGGACGAGGCCATCCGGGCCGTCGCCCGGGCCGTGCGCCGTTCACGCAGCGGCATGAAAGACCCGAATCGCCCGATGGGCAGCTTCATCTTTATCGGTCCGTCGGGCGTCGGCAAGACATATCTCGCCAAGTGCCTCGCCGACTTCATGTTCGGCAGCGAGGACGCGTTGGTGGTCCTCGACATGTCGGAGTTCATGGAGAAACACAACGTCAGCAAGCTCATCGGCGCCCCGCCGGGCTACGTGGGCTACGAAGAAGGCGGCCAGCTCACCGAACGCATCCGCCGCCGGCCGTATTCGGTCGTACTGCTCGATGAAATCGAGAAGGCTCACCCCGACGTGTTCAACATGCTCCTGCAGATCATGGAGGAAGGCCGGCTGACCGATTCTTTCGGCCGCCACGTAGACTTCAAGAATACTATCCTAATCATGACCAGCAATATCGGCGCCGATCGAATCACCAACCAGGGCGATTTCGGCTTCGGCAAGCGCGACGAAAACGTCACCTATGAGAAGATGAAAAAGATGTTGCAGTCCGAGGTCGAACGCTACTTCAGACCCGAGTTCATCAACCGCGTCGATGAACTCGTGGTCTTCCATAAGCTCATGCACGACGACCTTACCCGCATCGTCGAGCTCGAACTTGCCAAGGTCGTCAAGCGCATCGCCCAGCAGGGCCTCAAACTCGAGATCGACCAGTCAGCCAAGGAATACCTGATCGAGCACGGGACCGATGAGAAGTTCGGTGCCCGCCCGCTGCGCAGGGCGATCGAGAACCGCGTCGAGGACCCGCTGAGCGAGGCCATTCTGCGGGGCGAGTACAAAGGCCGGAACCGCATTGTCGTGAGCGCCAAGCCCGAAGGCGAGGATGGCGAAATGAAACTCGTCTTCGAAGCAATGACCGATGAAGCGCAGTCGGCGCCGGTCCCGGCGGGCTCCACTGGCGACGGGACATAGCCCGACCGCTGGATGTGGATTCGATCGGACGGCACAGGGAAACACCCAGGGAACGGCCGACCCCACGCGAGGGCGGCCGTTCTCGTTGGCAGATGCCCAAGAGAGAACTCGTCTGATTGGAGCGGCAGGCATGCTGTGGCCGACCAATCAGCCCCAGATCTGGGATTCGCAGATTTCAAATCCCAAATCGGCCCGCCGGCGCAAACCCTGCCGCATGCATGTCTTGAAGGCTGGCTTGCTTTGTTCTCCTAATCACTTGATTCTCCTGTTGCTTCGGTTACAATGTCATGGACAAGTATGAGGAGGCAGCCGGCGTAGTGGGCGGTCGGCTGTAGGCCGTCTGAGAGGTTTGGCCTGGAGTCCAATTCTGTATTCGGCATCGCCGGAGAGGAGCAGGACGTGCATAAACTGTTCTCATCGTTCAGCGGCGTCATTCTCGTTGTCATGTTGTTGAGCCCCTCGGCCGGTTCTGCGGTCGCCCAAGACTGCCAAGGCCAGTGGCTGCCCGGCGAAGGTTTGCCGGGAGTGAATGGGACGGTGTACGCAGCGACCAGTTGGGATCCGGACGGCGCCGGCCCGCTGGATGAGCTGTTGGTGGTCGGCGGCAGCTTCAACGTGGCAGGGACCAATCTCGCCAGCAACATCGCCTCCTGGAACGGCTCAACCTGGCAGCCGTTGGGCGACGGGACGAACGGGACAGTGCGTGCCCTGGCCGTCTGGAACGGCGAGTTGATCGCCGGGGGAGAGTTCGCCACGGCCGGTGGCGCGACCGTCAACTGCATCGCCCGCTGGAACGGCTCAACCTGGCAGCCGCTGGGCGATGGTACGGACGGCAGCGTGCTATCCCTGACGGTCTACAACAGCGAACTGATCGCCGGCGGCAGTTTCACGACGGCCGGCGGCGTGAACGCCAACCGAATCGCCCGTTGGAATGGTTCGGCTTGGCACCGCTGGGTACGGGAACAGACGGCGACGTCTGTGCCCTGACCATCTACGGTAGTGATCTGGTGATCGGGGGAAGTTTCGTCAGTGCCGGCGGTTCATACGTGAACTACCTGGCCCGCTGGAACGGATCGAGCTGGTCGTCCATCGGCGGCGGAATGGGCAGCGATGTGTACGCGCTGGCGGTTCATAATGGCGACTTGATAGTTGGCGGCAAGTTCAAGACCACTGCCGCCGGCTTCCACGTCTACGCCATAGCCCGCTGGAACGGTTCCACATGGCAACAGATGGACCTGGGAATGTATGCCTCCCCGATGACTGACCCGACGGTATATGCGCTGGCCGTCTACAACGGTGAACTGGTCGCCGGGGGCAACTTCGATCGGGCGGGCAACGTTAGTTTCTGGGACACGAGGTGTATCGCCCGTTGGGACGGGTCGACCTGGAAACCCCTGGGGAGCGGGCTTGGGATTGCTTGGCCTGATCCCGGGGTACGTGCTCTGACGGTGCACGGCGGTGGGTTGATTGCCGGAGGGGGGTTCATATCGGCCGGCGGAGCAGGTACGGCTCGTGTCGCTCGGTGGAACGGTTCGGAATGGCAGTCATTGGGTGGCGGCATCAGCGGAGGAGTCCTTGCTCTGACCGTCTACAACGGCGATCTGATTGCCGGAGGCGACTTCATTACTGGTGGTGCTGTTGGCGCTGACTCTGTTGCCCGCTGGGATGGCGTAGCTTGGCAGCCTCTGGGAGGCGGGATCGGCCAGACTCCGAATGTAGATGCCCTGGCCAGCTACGGCAACGAGCTGATCGTCGGGAGCAGGATGTACCGTGTTGACAACGATTTTATCGCTGAAGTCCTCGGCTGGAACGGCACGTCGTGGCGGTCATTGGGCAGCGGAATGACGGGATCAGCCGCCGATCCATACCCTCAAATCCACACACTGACGGTCTGTCTCAGGGCGAATTGATCGCCGGAGGCTACTTCACTACCGCCGGCGGCGTGACTGCCAACGGCGTTGCGAGCTGGAACGGGACACACTGGCAACCGCTAGGCAACGGTATCTACGGCACGGTATGGGCCCTGACTGTGTACAACGGTGAACTGATCGCCGGAGGCGTTTTTCCTTCGGCCAGCGGTGTCAGCGTCAACCACATCGCACGCTGGAATGGCTCTGTCTGGCGACCTCTAGGCAGCGGGATGTCGACCGAGAACTATCGCCCTGTAAGGGCCATGGCTGTCTACAATGGCGAGTTGGTCGTCGGGGGTCACCTCTCGACAGCCGGCGGCGTGACCTGCAATAACATAGCCCGATGGAACGGCTCAGCTTGGCAGCCACTGGGCAGCGGCACGGAGGGCATCGTGTTGTCTCTGACCGTCTACAACGGCGAACTGGTGGCCGGTGGCGGTTTCACGACGGCCGGCGGCGTGAGCGCCAACCGGATCGCCCGGTGGAACGGCACGGACTGGCAGCCAATGGGCAGCGGCTTGAACGACACTGTTCATGCATTGACCGTCCACAATGACGAGCTGATCGCCGGCGGCTCTTTCACCACCGCGGGCGGTCAAGTATCGGCCTACTGGGCCCGCTGGAAGGCTTCCTTGCCCGTTATTGACCAGCAGCCGACCTCGCAGGTGAGCCCGCTGGGACAAGCCGTGCAGTTCAATGTGTTGGCTTCCGCGACAACGGGGACGCTGAGTTATCAATGGCGCAAGGATGGCGTTGCGTTGACCGACGGCGGCAACATCTCCGGGGCGACGACCGCGACGCTGACCGTTGACCCGGTTGGCCTCGGTGACGCCGGCAGCTACGACGTGGTTGTGTCCGACGACTGCGCTTCGATCGCCGGCAACGCAGCCTTGTTGACCATCATGTTCCCACCGGGCGACTTCGACCTTGACGGCGATGTGGACCAGGACGATTTCGGTCGTTTTCAGGCCTGTCTCAGCGGCGACACCGTGCCCCAAGGCTTACCTGAGTGCAGGCCGGCACACATGGATGGCGATAGCGATGTCGACAAGAACGATGTCGCGCTCTTCCTGCAGTGCCTGAGCGGACCGGATGTGCTGGCGGATGTGGATTGTGCGCCATAAGCAGGCTGCCCTGAACCCTGCTTGCCTTGCGCAGCTCGCAGAGCGAAGCAGCGAACCCTGTTCCCAAAGCGGCTTTCGGCCGCAACCAAAGCGTTTCCGAGTGGCCTGTACAGCCCGGTAGGTCGTGCTCCGCACGAGTACGTGTTTAGCGAGGTCAGCATCCTTCAGGCCCAGGGCCTCCACACAATAGTAGCCGGCTGCAAACGAAGCGATGCTGCCGGTATGAGGAACCGTCATCCTCAACCCGACCATGAAAAACAGATTGCCCCAAAGGGGCATAGGTATGTGCCAGGGGCGCAAGCCCCTGGGAGCCTGGCCGCAAACCCGAAATCGCCCGTTGCCCCAGAGGGGCACAGGTATGTAGCCAGGGGCGCAAGCCCCTGGGACGTTTAGCCCAGCAGTCTGGTCTGACCCGGAATCGGAATCGGATAGTCGCCGCCTGCTTCGGGTTTGGTCGGCGGTTCCATGTCCATGGTGACCTTCTCCGGCGGTGGGCCGAAACTGAAGTCGGATTTCCAGATCTCTTCCCACTTGACCGGCTTGCCCGTATAGCACGCAACTTGACCCATGACGCCCATCATGGTGCTGTTGTTCATATGGTAGCCGCTGTTGATGGGCTTGTCGTTTCGGACTGCTTCTATCAGGGCCTTCTGCTCGGCCGCGCCGGGGTTGTTGTGCTGGCCGGCGAACTCCCACTTCTTCTCACCCTCGATGCGGCATTCGCCGAGATAGCAAGTGCCCTTGGTACCCATAATGATGTCGCTGTAGTTGTTGTAGGTGTTCTCCTGGGTTCGACAGAGGGCGTACACGCGTGCGCCACCCGCATACTCGTAGACGACCGTGTGGTGGTCGAACATGTCGCCGTATTTCTCACCGAAAGACGCCGAACGGCCGCCCAACCCGAAGGCCCAGGTCGGCAACTGCTCTTTGAGGGCCCACGACGCCCGATCCACGTTATGAACCAGTGACTGCGGCACGTCGTCGCCCGACAGCCAGCAGAAGTGGTACCAGTTGCGGAATTGGTACTCCAGCTCGCTGAGGCCCGGCTCCCGCTCGACGACCACGTACGGTGCCCGAAGGAACATGCACTGGATGGCCACAATTTCGCCGATCGCCCCGTCATGAATGCGTTTGATCGTCTCCTGCCAGCCGGCGTGCCAGCGGCTTTGCAGCCCGGACAGGATGCTGAGGTTTTTGTCCTTGGCAAGCTCGCAAACCGCCTTCATGCGGTGGACGCCAAGCGCGTCGATGCCGTGGGGCTTCTCGACGAACACGTGCTTGCCGGCCTTGATGGCCGCCTCGGCGTACATCGGGTGAAACTTGGACGCACAAGCAATCAGGACGACGTCGACGGAATCGATGACTTTCTTGTATCCGTCCAGCCCGACAAAGCAGTGAGCATCATCCACCTGCACCTGCTCGGGATGCTTGCTCTTGAGACTCTCGCGGCTCTTCTCAATCTTATCCTTGAAAACGTCGCACATGGCCGTGAGCTTCACGTCCGGACCGGCCTGCATGCTCTCATCCGCGGCTCCCGTGCACCGGCCGCCGCAACCGATCATGCCAATACGAATGACCTGATTCCCGGCGGCGTGGGCTCCGCCGGCGACGCTCAAGGTTGTGGCTCCAGCGGCGGCCGCCGCCGAAAACTTCAGAAAATCGCGACGCGTCGTGACGGTGACGGGATGATGCTTTGTATTGCTCATTGTCGCAAGTCCTTTCCGGTCCGGAGACCGACCGTTCGCCCGCTTGACTGGTTACCGGTGGGGACCACCGCGGTCGACATCACCGCCGGCAGTATACCACCGCCCGCGTGCCGCAAGAATCCGCCAAACCGGGTGCAAAAGGCACTTGACATCAGTCGCCGGCGGGTTATGATTCCGCCCTGACAAGTAAAGAGGTGCACGATCGCCGGCTTCCGCCTTGGGCGGAATGAAAAGGGAAGGTGGTGCAAATCCACCGCGGACCCGCCGCTGTGATCGGAGTACCGGCTACTCTTGCCATTGTCCGTGACAAAGTGGGGCTCATGATGCCCTGCGGCACGGATGAGAAGGCGTGGCCGGATGTGGGAAACGGTCTTCTTCGGATGACCCGGTTCCCCGCTCCGTAAGCCAGAAGACCTGCCTGCGAACGTGGTTTGTTGTGTCGTGTGCCCCGGGCATGGGTATTGCGAGAGCTGCCGGGGATTCAGGCGGTCATTGTCGGCCGCGTGAATCCCGTTTGCGTTTGAACGCCGGATCATCCCAGTGCTCGTGTCCGCGGGCGCTGGGATTTTTTTGTGGCCCGAGGTAGGCCACAGAAAGGGTGTCTGATGAGGGATCATGTGAATGTCACAAGGGCGGTGGCAATCCGGGTTTTCCTGACAGGGTTCCTGGGAGCGTCGCTGCTGGGGACGGCCATGGCAGAGGGTTCTCCAATCCCTGTCGGCTACGGCAACAGTCACGCTGAGGTCACGGTCGAGTTCGTGGATGGAACCTTCTATGTGTTCGAGGTGTCCTTCGATGGTCAGACAACGGGCTTGGGGCTCTTGGACGTGATCGAGACAAGCACAACCTTGACAACGATTCGGAACGATTTTGGCTGGGGTGTGTTCGTTGACGGGATCAGCTACGAGGGTCACAGCAACGTGGGATACGGCGGCGGCGAGAACTGGTGGCACTACTGGATCAAGGAGCCCGGAGGCAATTGGCAATCCCCGTCCTACGGGGCTTCCAGTCGAACGGTGATCGACGGGTGCTCTGACGCATGGATCTACGGCCGCGCCGGTATGCCCATACCCGAGCCCGTGACAGTGCTGCTCGCCGCTCTGGCAACAACGTTGTTGCTGAAACGTTCGGTACGCGTCGGCTGAGCCGGAGACACAGGCGATGTGCAGATGGTATGCAATCCTCGGAGCGGTTGTCACCGCGGCCGGCACGGCCGTCAATGGCTACGAGTACAACCGCTCCGACTTCGCCTTCTATGTCGATCTCCCGGGCAACTACGTCGAAGGTGATGGCGTGCCTTGGGATTTCATCAGCTTCGATGACTTCAATGACCCGTTTGCCGCAGGCGACCGGCCCACGATCGACACCACCGGCGACAATGATTTCGCCTCGGGCACGGGCTCCGCCGCCAACCCCGTGCCGGTCGTTCCGGTCTACCAGCCGTTTCGCGCGTTTGAGATCGTCTCGATCGGCAAGGGCGGACATCTGATCCTCGAGTTCGACCACCACGTCCTGGATGATCCTCTCAACCCCTGCGGCGTGGATTTCATCATCTTCGGCAATTCCAACATGATTATCGACGGCATCAGCAGGTGGCGCAACGGCGACCCCAACCAGACCTTGCTCCAGGGGCCAATAGCCAAAGAACCGGCCACTGTGTCGGTCAGCCAGGACGGCGTGACTTGGTACACGTTTGTCGATGGGCCCTTTGCTGATGATTTCGCCCCAACCCTCGGACGCATCTATGACCCGGCCGGCCCCGTTTCGTCACTCCCCGGCAACCAGTGGTGGGGGCAGCCGACCGATCCGACGTATCCGCTCAGCCCCGACCTGCACGCCCCCCTCGGAGCGGTGCCCGAGCCGACGACGTTCAGCGCATGGACGCTGGCCGGCCTGGCGATGAAGTACGGCTACTCGGCGGGCGGGACCGGCTTCGACCTCGCCGCTTTGCAGAACCTGCCTGTCGGACCGCACGGGCTGCGATGGTTTCGCTACGTCCGGATCGACAACCCGATCGGCAGCGGTTGCGTCCCTGAAATCGACGCCGTGGCCGACGTGGCTCCCCGGTTGGTGCCGGACCTGGATTGTGATTCTGATGTCGACGGGGCCGACGTCGACAGGTTCGAGGAATGCGCGAGCGGCCCCGGCGTGGCTCGCTTGGCCCAACAATGTGTACGCGCCGATTTCGATCAGGATGGCGATGTGGATCAAACGGATTTCGGCTTCCTGCAACGCTGTATCACAGGGCCGGATGTACTGCTGGACTGGGACTGCATGAACTGACGTGGTGCCAAGACGGCACGAGGTAGCATACGGATGAAGAATGGATTCAGAACCTCGGGGGCCAAGGGCCGTCGTCGACGGTTGTCGCTGCTTGATTCGGCCATCGGCAAGGATGCATTCACTCTGATTGAGGTGCTCGTTGTTGTCGCCATCATCGCTTTGCTCCTGGCCATGCTCTTGCCCGGGTTGAGCAGGGCCCGACGACAGGCTGCCACCGTGGTTTGCCTGAGCAATCTGCATCAGATGCTCACGACCACGCAGGCCTATACCGCCGTGTATTCGGGCTTTTACCCTCCTTCCCATGACACGGTGACCGCGCCGGCCGCCAACGGCGATTCAGACCGCCAGATCGACTACGGATGGGACATCACTCGAATCACGGACCTGATGACTGGCAAGGTCCGTGTTCTTCCCGGCTTGATCTGGCAGGGCAAGACCATTGAGGCGATTCAGCAGTGTCCGGGCTTTGCCGGCCCGGCCATGTGGGCGGATGATCGCTACACCGGATACAACTACAACAGCAGCTACATAGGCGCTTTCCGGAAGAGGAAGGAAAAGACCGTGTCTCTTGGGCCGGCCGCCCCGGCACAGGCAGTCTCCTGGTCCGTCGTGGTTCGCCCCGCTCGACAGGACGAGATTCGAATGCCCTCGCTGTGCGCGCTCTTTGGAGACGGGGAGTATGTCGCGGGAGCCAACAAGTTCATGCGTTCCCCCTGGGGCTCCGAGCAGGGGGCTCGGGACACCTGGGTCAACAGCGGTCGAGGAGCCGGAACGCAGGGATACCGACACACCGGGCGGACCAATGTGGCCTTTGCCGATGGTCACGCCCGACCATGGAATCGCAGACACACCGAGACCTACGACCTTGAGAAACCATACATCGGAGATAACAACGGTTTCCTGTCGCCAGACAACAGCCTGTATGATCTCAAGTAGCGGCAGTCCGCTTTCCACTCGAAAAACTATTATCTCACTAAGGCTTTAGCAGCTCGACCTCTTGGTAAGATCGGGGGCAATCCTATCGGACGGTGAGTTTCACAGGACTCACAGGTTTCGCCATTTTATGAGCAGTCCGCCCCACGGGCCTTGCGTCGTGGGGATATGGGCCGGTATACTGAATACGATGAAGCTAGGGTCACCGCGCCAGCGGTGAGGGGCAAGGGAGAGTTGTCGGCGCGGCAGTGTGCGTAGCTGACGAAGGGAGAGAGGGGAAAGGGAGGAGAGAGGAGATCGTGCGTTTTAGTCGTACGTCTCAAAACGCCGTTCTGCTTGTCCGTTCCAGCACAGAGGGTACCGAAGGACTGATTCGGTCTCTGGAATCCCGAGGCGGCTTCGATGTCGTCTGGGTGCAGTCCGCTGCGGAGGCCGTGACCAGGGTGGCAGCCGACCTCTGCCCGCTGGTGCTGTACGATCTCGCTGACGCGGCAAACGTGGCCATCTGCCCCGGCCCGACGGCCCAGTCCGGTTGTGACGCGAGTCAATCCGGTACCCTTCTTAGCCAGGGCCTCCAGGTTTTCAGGCAGATCAAACAGCAGTCGCCTCATTCGCAAATCGTAGTTCTGATCGCCCAGGGTGCCGACGTCACAACCTGTTGCCAAGCCGTGGTTTCAGGCGCCACCAGTTTCGTGGAATGGGCTCCCTGCATGGCAGTGGACCAGGTGGTGGACACCCTCAAACAGGCCTTGGACCGATACGAGGCCTCCGTCCGCGAGGGCGAAGACCTTAGGTCTCGAGCCATCTTTGACGAGGCTGGCATCGCGGGCAGAAGCCAGATCATGGCCAAGCTGCTCTTTCAGGCCAAGCGGGCGGCCTTGGTCTCAGATGCCCCCGTTCTGGTCTGCGGAGAGTCGGGCACCGGTAAACAACTCTTGGCAGAAGCCATCCATCGGATGGATCCCAAACGCCGCAATTATCCGTTCCTGACCGTCAACTGTGCGGCCATAACCGGAACACTGGCGGAAAGCGCCCTTTTCGGTCACCGGAAAGGCGCGTTCACGGGAGCCACACAAGACCGCCCCGGTTACTTCTTGGCAGCCGACAAGGGAACACTGCTCCTCGATGAAATCAGTGAGTTGGAAAAACCGCTGCAACCCAAGCTGCTGCGGGTCCTCCAGGAGGGCAAGATCCTGCCCGTCGGTGACGATATCGAGCGCCAGGTCAATGTACGGGTTATTGCCGCCTGCAACCGCCCGCTCCCCATACTTGTGCAAACCGGAGAGTTCCGCCTCGACCTGTATCAGCGGCTCAACGTGATCTCGCTCACCATGCCG
>ERZ795051.2412-NODE-2412-length-20893-cov-5.123812_pt1 | contig 20893 bp, 31 predicted proteins | sample MGYA00375135_ERZ795051 | MGnify/ENA primary metagenome ERZ795051 (study PRJEB30180, sample SAMN05720222) | activated sludge metagenome | isolation source: Anaerobic digester | place: Japan | collected 2015-05-26 ... | reverse complement strand
TACTGCCATTGGGATGGCTATCCAGAGCACAACGGCAGGATACTGAAAAGCTGCTACAACGATTTCTCCAGTGTTTACCAGCTGATCCAACTGGGAGATCTCTCTGCACTTGGAGAGTCTATCGGAGAAAAGCAAGATTTCAATCGCCCGGTTGAAGGTTGGTGTCTTTCTTATGCGCGTGACCGAGGCGAGAGTGATGTGCATGCACAGCATCACCTCTCTTGGGTGGACTATTTGAAAACAGGCGAAGAGTACAACTACCTTTTCCGGAATGGAGTTTGGTTGGTCAGTGGTCGTCATACAGGCGGCCTTAAGGAGTTCTGAATGCAGCTTCGAGACGCCTTAATTTCGCAAGCACCCAGTCTGGAGCTGCAGCGAGCGGCGCATGCTGAGATCTGTCTGCTGGACTTCAAGCTTGCGCAGGCAGGCGAGCTTTTACAGGCGTGTCTCAAGCAGGGTGTTTTGATTGAGCCACTACTAGTTGACGACATTACTGAGTTTGTTTCCAAGCTACCCTGAAAGGATCCCTATGAAAGTTACGCAAATTGCGCCGTGGGCCACAAGGTTTCCGTACATGACTGCTCGGCCCAAGAACTGCACGGCTTACCCAGATCGTATGAAGTTCGTGGCCATGCAAGCCAAGGAGGCGGCTGTTGTACGCTGGGAAAACACGCAGATCCTGCTAGCACCGCGCAACAACTTTTTGCCCGTGCTGCTGTACAACCGCTTGCTGACTCGCTATGGGCTTTCAGCAACCCATATGTTTTGCTGCCAGGATTGCGGAAAGCTGTTCTACTCCACGGGCTATCACGCGACTCGACTGGGGTCGAAGCTGTGCGATGACTGCGAGCCGAACTGGACTTATACGGAAGATGCAGGTTACGTGCCTGAATGTGATGCGTACTACTCGGAAATGCGAGACGCCTACTACTCGTATGACTACGATGCGGAAAACCGAGAGGAGTACGAAGATGAAGATGAGGAGCCAGATTACCCTTACGATTACCATGGTCATCCCCATCGCTCTTACAAACGTGCCATCAATCCAGCACCTGACGATCCACTAGCGAATGACCCCATTCGCCTTGGCATCGAGTGGGAATACAACAGCCGTGATGCCAGAGAGGATGCTTACCGCATTGACGAGCTGGCTTATGCGTTTGCCGAGCGGGACGGGTCGCTTGATTCCCGTTACGGTTTGGAAGTCATCACGGGCTACAGCACGTTGCCTACAGTTACCGCGTGGATCAAGGAGATTGGTTCCCGTATTCGTGTACGAAACTTGGATGGTGCAGGCCTGCATGTCAACCTCAGCGGTCTTTCGGCCTTGGCATCGGCCAAGTTCATTACGTTTTTGAATCGGAGCCTTAGCCGAGATGAGATCGAGGATATCACGGGGCGCTGGAATTCTGGGTTTGCACGACAGACCGTACGGTCTTTGTCCGAATGGTACAAGGGCTGGACTCCCTCTGGGGGCTGCCCGAGTACAGACAAGTACAGTCATGTGCACGTGAAGCGAAGTTTCTTGGAAGTTCGAATGTTTGAGTCCGATGAGAGCGCAGAAGTCATTGCGTCTCGGGTGCAGTTCATTTGGCTTGTTGCGAAATTTTGTGGCCAGCCGGGTATGGACTTGTCGATTCAACGGTTCAAGACTTGGCTGGCTGAGAATCCTTGGGCGTGCAAGTTTGCCCATGACTTCTTCAAATGCAATCCAGCGTTCCGACCCAAGAGCTTTTCCAAGCTCAAGCTCAAACCCACTACGCTGGAGGCAGCATGAAAGGTTCTACGGGTGCTCCGATGCAAGCCCATCGAGGGATGCCTTCTATCCGCCACGGGCTGTACCGAGCCCTGGTAAAGGGGCCGCCTGAGCCACGGGTTCCCGTCAAGCAGCCGAAGATCCCAGGGCTGGGCGCAAACCACAAGAATAGGAAGCACAGCCGGGAAGTTGTCGTTCAGGCCAAGCTGTTGGCGCGTGTATTTCCTGTATGGATGGCTGCAGCACGCCTGGGATTGAGCGCTTCCCTTGTGAAGTCCTGGGTAAGTGGTTTTTCGTGTGCCGACTGGGAACCTACCCCAGCTGAAGTTGAAGAGTTTGTTTCTAAGTTCAAAGGAGTTTAACTATGTGCCAGATCATCGTTTCCCCGAATTTCAACTTGTCGTTTGAGCTGATTGCTTCGATCTACAAATCCAACTCTGACGGCCTAGGGTTCATTGGCCAGGGTGAACCTGTCAAGGTCCTGCCCAAGAACGCCAAGGAGGCGTGGAGGTTCTATAAGGAGCACATCCATGGTCGCGCAGGTGCCATGCATGCTCGTTGGCGCACTGACGGCGAGATCAGCTTGGAGCGTGTTCATCCTTACACCATCCTTCCTGGTAAGCTGTGGGTGATGCACAATGGCGTCTTGTCGGATTTCCGCAGCGGTGTTAATGACCCTGAATCGGACACCGAAAAGTATGTCAATCAGATCCTTCGACCCTTGCTGCGTCGTGCGCCTACACTGTGGACTCAAGATGCCTTCCAGTTCATGGTAAGCAAGCAGATCGGTTCCGGCAACCGACTGGTATTTGTTGACCGCACCGGGCATACGGTGATCATCAATCGCAAATCCGGCTACGAGGTGGGTCAGGACTGGTATGCCAATGGTTACAGCTTTGACGCCGGCAAGTTTTTCCCGGATGTGTTCAAGAGCTACTCTTACGGTGGCGGCTATGCTGGCAAGCATTATGTGCCTGGGGCGTATCTTGGGACTCACTGGGACTCAACAGACGGCGGCATGGAGACGCTGATCAACACGCCTACGACGACACACAAGGTTCCGGCTGTGCTTGGTGGCCCCAAGCAACACCAGAGCCGGGATTATGTGTCGCCTTCTGAACTCAAGGCGGTCAAGCAAGCGCGCTTGCTCAGCGACGAAGAGTGGGCGGATGCCATTGCCCAGCAGGAATTGAAGGAGTATTTCGAAACTCTGAACCGCAACAGCAGCCAGCTCTCTCGCCGGGAAGTCGAGGAAGCTTGGCGCATTGATCTGGACTCGTTCGACGGGCTTGCCATGGCCATCGGCTACCAGGAGCATACGCAGGCATTTGACGCAGTAGTCAGCGCACTGCGCGAGCTTCGCACGGTAGCGGCGCAGGAGTATTTCGCCCTGCAACAAGAAGTGTTCAAGGTCTACCGGGACTGCAAGAGCGACGATGAATTGGAGCAGCTTTTGTTCGACATTGATGGGCTGATGGTTGACACTTTCGACACCTTCGGCATTGTGTTCGACCCGCAGTGGGAGGACCTTGAACGGCAGGAGGAAGCTGACGAGCAGCCGGAGCCAGCTTTGCCGATTGTGACTGAGCTGTATCCCAGTGATGACATTGGGTACGAATCTGCGCTTGGCGTACCTGATGACGAGAACGCGGAGGCTGATTGATGTTTGAGGTTAGTCTTCCAATTAGCCTTGATAATCTAGCCAGCTGTGAATCAACTGAGCTTCGTTGGATTGACACTACCAGCGCTATCTGGCTGGGCAGCACCCAGATAGCGACAACCTCTTCTTTATCAAACCCCGCTATGAAATTTTATAAGTCTGAGGACTTTTTTAACCCTGAAAGGAAGCTCCTGTGCTCTCAGAACGTATCCGAGAACTTCGCGGTATCTTGCTCGACCAGCGGCGCCAGAAAGCGGCGGCCCTGGCTCAGTGGAAGTCGGAGTCTCCCCTGCGGGCTGCGCCCAAGTATGTTCGCAGCACTTCCACGCGTGAGCAGTGGTTGCAGCTACAAAAGGACTTGAAGGTTGTAGGTTTTCGCTACAAACTCGTCCGAACCTTGGAGAAGCTTCGAGCCGAGTTCCCTGAACTCGGCTCCCTTGTGTGGAGAGGGTCCAGACTTTTGCCTTATGGTCTGGATGTGGCTGTTCCCATTGCAGAGGATGACCTGAATTTGGTTGACCCTGGGTTGAGGATCACTACGAGGTTTATGCGCGCAGGATACTCCGTGCCTTTGCGGGTGTATTTCAACCCTTTGCACGAGGCAGATCCGGAGCACGAATCCTGTTATCTGGTGTGCTTTGAGGGCAGCAACTACCGTGGCCCTAGCATCGACAGCCTTCGTGCTGGGGCCGTAGCGTATTGTGCGAATGGTAGTCGGACTCCCAAGTGGTACGTCTCCGAAGACGCCATGCAGCAGGAAGTGCAGGCACAAACTGTCAAGGCGCTTATCAACGGCGAGCTTGTTGCAGGCTTCATGGCTACGAAGGCTGAGCTGGAAGGTTGCATAATCAAGAAAGACTTGAGCGGGCAGCCTGTTTATGTGTTTGGGCTCAACCACCGGAGAGACTACCACAGCGCGCCCAACTACCGGGAAGAGCGCTATTCAAACCTTGACCCTTCTGCCAAGCGTACAGTTGGTGTTGAGTTGGAGTTCAATAGTGGGCGCACAACGCTTATGGAACGCACAGACATCATCCAGGATTGGCTTATTGCCATGGATGGCAAGGGGTTGATCGAGCGGGACGGTTCGGTGTCTGCTTTCGAGATTGTGACTGGCCACGGCAAGCCTAGCTCGCTGCGGCAGTTGCTGGCCCCAGTTTTCCGAGACCCGCGCATCAAACATCTTGCGATTGGTGCTGGCACAGGTGCTCATGTGCATGTGTCAGCCTCGAAGGACGAAAAGATCTTGCTGGCAGGCACTTCTGGCAGGCATCTCCACGGCTTGTTGCGTGGTGTCTACCATAGCTTGGCTAATCGGCGCAATAACCGGTATGCCCGAGAAGCTTCAAGACCGGATTACGATCGTTATTCCGAGATCTCTATCTCCAATGACCTTCCCACGTTGGAGTTGCGTCTGTTCAAGGCTGATCGTCAATTGCCTAGAATCATTCGTAACACCCAGTTTGCTAACTCCTATATGGAGTTCCTAGCACATTGGGGGATGGACATCCACGACAAAACCCTGGAGGACTTTTGGTCTTTGGTTGCTGACCAGCCTCGGGAAGAGACGATCGAGCTGCGCACCTGGGCAGTTGGGCATGGGTACAAGGTTCCGAATCGTCCCGGCGAACTCCGGAACCTTTACAAAGAACTCGGGTTTGCCCGTTCACTCGTGAACTGATGTAGAATTTGCCCGCTTTGGGCAAAACAGCTGGCATGCCTGCTTGCATGCCAAAATGGAAATCAAGGAGATCCATATGGCTACCACTCTTCGTTGCATCAACGCTTCTGGTCAACCGCGTCTGACTCTGGACGGCTATTATGAGCTGGTCCTGGACGTTCAGAAGGCTTATCGTCCTGGCCGGGACGAGGCTCAGTCGGGTTACGTTGTCAAGCCTGAAGGCGATGATGTCGCTATCCCCTACGTCTATAACCGCAACCGTTTTACGGTGGTTACTGACTGATGACCGGCCGCTCGGATAAACACGAGCGGATCGGGGTGGATGCGGACAGGCAAGTCCTGTCCGTACCCCACCTTGGGTTCACCTTGCGATCACTGCTCGGTGCAGCCGCCTCTGCAGGACCAGTGACGGAGGAAAACTCTCAATGGACGCTTCGGTATCGTTCGGTCGATATTGGGGCTATCAGACTAAAGGTCTACAAAGATGAGCCAAGTTGATACAAGCGTACCCGTCCCTCAACGCCGCAAACGAGGCCGTCCACCGTCTCCTGAGTATGCCTTGGTGAAGTCCATGGCTGTCGGTGACAGCGTGTTCTTCCGAGGCCGACCGGTTGACTCCGTAAAGGCTTCGTTCGTGCGCCGCCCTGAACTCGCAGTGCTCCAGCAATCGAACTGGCAATTTCAGTTTGCTGAGGCGATCGAGAACGAATATGAGGGCACTCGTGTCTGGAGGATTGCGTGAGCTACAACCCTTTGACAGGTACGGTGGACTTCAGCGAAGCTCTCATGTGCTTGAAGCGTGGGGGCAAGCTTGTGCGCCGGTACTGGCAAACTCAAGGGCATGAGATCTTCATCAAGCTGACGGATGACGGCGTTGGCCCTGTCTATGGCATGTTCAACCGTGAGACAGGGACTAGGGTTGGTCGCTGGCAGCCGGATACGGTGGACACCCTTGCCATGGACTGGGAAGAGCTGCCGTGAGCAAGCAAGAAGAGCGTTGCCCTGATTGCGGCAAAGCCGAGAAAGCCTGGGAAGGCTGTGCCAGGGTCGAGTGCCCTAAGAGAAAGGCACCCGGCTTGCGAACTTTTGATGAAGTCGATGCCTATTACGCTGGGTATGAACCTGTCGAGGGTGGGTACCGTAAGCGTAGAGTTTCGGACGACTAGGAGGGTTTTCCGCACCGTTGGCTTTGCTGACGGTGCGGTACTTTAGGATGGCTATGACTGACAGAGAACTTTTGCAATTTGCGGCGAAGGCCGCTGGAATCGAGTTTTCGTGGCTGGGCCGTGGCGCTCGTTTGGACAGGAAGCCGGGTGTCATGCAGCCCTATGTACCTTGGAACCCACTCGAAAACGACGGCGATGCGCTGCGGCTGGCGGTGAAGCTGGAGATCCAGAACGGGTACTCTGAACTGTCTGGCTGTGGCTTTGCTGCATACGGGCGGGGTTCGTTTGATTGTCATGAGTACGGACCAGAAGACCCATGTAGAGCCACCCGCCGTGTCATCACCCGCGCCGCTGCGGAGATTGGAAAGGCAATGCCATGACTGACTGGGAACTCGTGGAGTTTGCTGCGAGGGCAGCGGACATTCCGGTTTACAAAAGTGATGACGGAACTCTGCAGAAGCGCCCTATTTGGGTAGTCAAATGCGGAGGTGGCAGTGGAACAATGCCATATGAGTGGCCTTGGAATCCTCTGGTTTCTGACAGCGACGCACTCCAGTTGATGCGTAGCTTACAGCTTTGCGTAGCTTTCATAGGGATGGCCGTACAGGTTAGACCCTCTACAGGCGGGCCTCTTGTAACCGAAGTGGTGTACCGCGGTGAGCCTTGGGCTGCTGCCCTTCGTCGCGCTATCACCCGTGCCGCGGCAGAAATTGGAAAGTCCCTACCTAGCAACCCTGGAGATTAGGATGAATTTTGCAATGGGCACCCCTGTGCTGTTTACCCACAAACTTGAGCGCCGCAAGGACTGCGCGCATACCAGCCCATTGCGAATCTGGGCGCGAGTCCCCAATCCCAAAGCTACGGTGACGCACTTCGTAGTTGGTCGTCGCATCTACAGTGACGGTTCGGTGCAAGCTGGGGGCTATGTAAGCCGCCGCCGATTCCCCGTTTACTTGGTATGCCAAGAACTGAACCGCGCGCCTGTTCCCGTTCTGGAAGAAGACCTTCGCCCTCTTTGGCTCTCATCGCCATGAAAAAGGCCGCCCGAAGGCGGCCTCTATGTTGAAGCCCTAAGGGCTTATTCGAATGCGGCGTTGAGCTTGTCGCCGATGTATCCAGCCGCATCAGCCGGAATCGAGTTCCAGCGATTGCTGCCTTCCGACGTGCCACCGCCCGCAAAGTCCACTTGGTACTCATAGCGGACATCGCCAGTCGGACTGCCGACGAATTCCGCAGGAATACCGAGCAGCTGATCCAGACCCCAGTCGGAAGTCTCGTTCAGCAGGTTCAGAACCTTGCGTTGCGCACGCCAGAATTGCGCGTAGCTCATGCTGATTGCGTGCGGCGTTTCCACACCGTCGAGCACAACCTTGAAAGTACCAGTAACTTCAGCCATGGAGTAACTCCTTGAAAGTCCAGAAAGATAGTTGAGAAGCCACGATTTTAGGCTAGCGAGTAGCTTCATGATGTTACAACTTGTGAGCTAGCCTAGGGTTAAATTTCATTTTTGAGTTTGCAGCTCATACAAGCGCTTCCACTCTTCGGCGCCTGATTCGGCACTGGCAGCTGGCAAAACAATTGTAAACTGCCCATCGGATCCACAAAGCATTTGCAGCTTGCGATATGTATTGACTACATCACCGGAGGTAGTTTCCCCTATCGGAGTGCGTAGAGACTTCACCGCAACCCAACGCTTGCCCAAGCCTTCCACGGTATATTGTCTCGTTTGAGCCCGGCAAAACTTTAGATCTGGCGCAGAGGCGGCAGGTTTTGCCGGTTTTGGCAAGACGTTGGGGACGTTCCAACTTCCAGCCGTGCAAGTTGCCGGCCATGTGGAGCTGTCTTCAGCCGTCAAGTTGATACTTGTACCGTTGGGCACCCTAGAGGATTTCGGGCGCGCATCGTAGCTGTAAGCTTTACCGTTCCGGGTTGCTGTAATTTTCGTGTCGCACTCGGTAGCTGGCGCGCATGTAGATAAAGTCTGAGTACGCACACCGTTCTCGCAACGTTCGTGGAGTACGCCGCGTTTGGCGCCAAGCCACTGCTCCCACCGCCCCAGCTGTCCGTGCCGCAGCACTCGGTCGCGAGCCGGCGATCGGCCATCAGAGTCATAGCGGCTGTACGTGGTGCAAACGGCATCGCCTTGACTCCAGGTTCGGAAGGCCTCAGACTGCACAGGAGGGCAAGGCCGGTTGCATTCAACCCATTTGCCGGCATCGTCAACACGCCAGCCAGCCGCCGCGTTGGGGTTGTCTCGTGCCAGCATGCCATGCGTCACATCGGAGTAGCCAACCCCAGGCGATCCGCACTGCGTGTTGGGTGTGGCCACAAGGGGGCATGGAGTGTGCCAGTAGCCGTCTTCCGCGACGTAGCTATCTGCTGCCTCACTGGCGGACTTGGCCACCGGATCCGCGCGGCCAACTAAACGCCCAACGCCGGGAGCGCCGCAGGTTGTTGGCTTGATGGCCGGTGCGTCCTGTGCAAAGGTTATTGAAGTGCTGAATAGCGATACCGCGAAAGCGGCGGTTACATTCACGAAAGCTCGGGTCAGTTTATTCATGGCTGTGTATGTAAATGAAGTGTCCTAATTGCTATTCGTCTGATACAAGAGTGCAGAGCACTCGGGAAGGCCAGTTCGGTTTGATCAGGCGCCGTCGTGAATGTTTCGACTGCCATCACCGGTTCAATGGCTATGAGATGTCAGAAAAAGCTTTGAGATCTGTACGCGCCATCCTGGCAGAGCGCTACGCAGCACAAACCTCTGAGCGCATTCTACAACAGCGGCGAAAAGAACTGGCAATCAGAGCACTTACGCCCATGCTGCAAGCAAACCCAGCGGCAACACGGTCTCAGTGCGTTGAAAGGATTTCGGAGCAGTTTCGCGTTTCGCCTAACAAGGCCTTGCATTGGTATAAGTCGGCCAGGAAGTCACTGGGTATCAGTTTTGAGCACCCCTTGAAGGGCAAAGATGCAACTATTCGTAAACTCCTTGAGCAAGGTGTGTCGATGGCTGAGGTGTGCCGCACCGTCAAGTGCAATCATCGCACACTCAAGAAGTGGATAGCTGCCCAATGTCGCAACGATGCCGCTCAATCTCCCCATGGTCCCGATGATGCACAATGAGGCACATATCCCGGCCAGCCCTGTAGCCTTGGCCTGCATGCCAAGCATCGCGGGCAGCCAGGGTTCTGAACTGTTCGACCACTACCCCAGGGAATTCACGGACAGCGGTGTGATGCACATGGCCAAGATACCAGTAACGGTGGGCCGTCTGGCCCCATTCCTGGGCTTTGTCGAATGCCATTATGCTGGGCAAATCAGTAAGCTTTACCGTGTCCCCATGAGTGCTGCCAAGCAAGACCCGGCCGAACTTGAAGTACCACATTGGCGCTGGGTTGAGATCTACTGAGACCCGCTTGTTGTTCGAGAAGTACGCATCTACAGCAAGGGCCAGAGCAAAGCTTGAGTGGCTGTCGTGGTTGCCCTTGACGATTCTTACGATGACGTTCCGATGCTTGGCTAGCGCGGCTTTTACGCAGTAAATCATGGCGCGCAAGCCTGCCTGCATGACCTTGGCCCAACGGGTGTCTGTATCCAGCGCATTGCCTGAGTTGGGCGTCTTGCTGGTGCTATCATCCGCATGGAAGTAGTCACCTAGTGGTAGAATGATGGCTGTGTCGGCTGGAGGCGCGGCATTCACCAATCTTTGGATGGCTGAGCATAGCAGTCTCTCCGCGATCTCTGTGTCAAAGTCCGCTCCGGTTTCGTCTTTCCAAGCATACATCCCGACGTGAGGATCCCCCATAGGGTAGACGCATAGTAAGTCCTTGCTGGTGTGTGAGGGCGGGGCGATAGCGGGGGACTTGCCCTTGGCGTTTTGTGCCAGATCTTCAACGAATTCCTTGATGGTCTCTATGGCTTTTGAATCGTCTGATTTGCTCTTGACCCACTGCCCTACCAAAGCGCCTTCTGCGTTGTACAGCGACGAGATGCCTTTCACTACGAAGCCGTCAGGTACTGCTTTGGTCATTCCGTGCTCGGGGCTGATGCCTTGCAAGGCTGCCCGTTTCTTCAAGCGTTCCAGAGAAGATCGCAAGGAACTCTCGTTTGTCCCTAGGGCTCTTGCAGCAGCCCGAACACTCTTAGAGAGTTCGATCTGGCTTAGGATTTCTTTTTGTCGATCTGTAGCGTAAGGGAACAAGTGCTTAAAGCTCATGAGTCGGTTTTCCGAGTAAGCTCGAACTGATGCAAGAGGGCTCCGATCAAATCCACTTCTTTCTCCGAGTGGTCTTCCAGACCGGTTGCGTAAAGGACCGCATGCATAAGCTCGTGGTAGAAGGTCTGCGCACGAATTTGCGGGCTCAAACCTGCACGGAGCTTGATTGTAGCGGTATCTCGTTCACATTCACCAAGGTTCGCAAGATGGTTTATGTCCTCAACACGCCACTTTATGCCGGCCAGCATGAACTCTGAGGGCACCTTTACGTCTTGTGCGGTGTCAGGTAGAAATGCCGTATTAATTACAGAATTGATCGGGGATTTTCTCTTGGCCATGGGGTTCTCCGGTGTGGCAGCAAGCCTATCACAGCTGGATTACAGCCAATTTTTCTGACTTTAATATAGGGGAAGCTCGATGGATAACTCAGACTTTCAGCTTGACCGTCGCCTGGATGAGTTGGCGAAGAATCACTTCATTGATATTGAAGGGGCTCAGATGGTGCAACTCAACGCCGTAAATGGTGTTGCCTATCTGGCGGTTGATGGAAGGAACTTGGTTCGCGTTGAGGCCAAGAATTTTGCGTGTGTAATCAATATGGAAGGATGACTATGCCTGCAGTTGTTGAACAGTCTTATGAAGAGCTGGCCAAGCAGTGGATGCATTGCAAGACCAAGGAAGCTGAGTGGGAGGCCAAGCGGCGCGAAATCGAAGCGCAACTCCCTTGCCTGATGTTTGCGGAAGAGTTGCCGGAATCCGGCTCTCGAAGCCTCAGGCGAAACGGCTACAAGACTACCGTTACAAACGCCCTGAATGTCCGCGTAAAGGATCGACCCGCATTTCTAGCGGGGGTTGCTTCTGGTCTGGTCCCAGAGGACTTGACCAAGGTAGTCCTTTACGATACTGCTTACCTGCGGCTGCGGCGTAAGGCGATCGAGGCGGATGCAGCAGCTCTGCGGCTTTACAGCCAACTCGGCAGCATGTTTGAAGTCACTCCCGCCAAGCCACTCTTCGAGGTGGTAAAGTATGAGTGAGCTTGAGACAGCTCAGGAGAGCCTTCTTTGGACCGCAGCACGGACCATCGAAGGCTTGCTGAACAACCAGAAGCACGAAGAAGCCACGCGGTTCCTCATGATTTTGCTACGGTATTTGGAGTGCCCATCTGAATAGAGAGGTGTACATGAGCTATGACTGGCACGGGCTTTTCAACAAGCTTTCCAAACCCTGGTGGGGGCCTTATGCGCCCTACAAATACGTGACAGTCAGTGGCAAATCTGCTATTGGTGTTGGCCTTCTTGTGGGCACAGAGCACTGGGACTATGGCGCTTGGAATTTGGCGCTTTTGGAACGAGGCAGCTATGTCAATCCCAGCACAGAAGACGGGCACCGAGAACTCTTTATGAATTACCAGAATGCGCGGCGAGTGGCCAACATGGCTGTTGAAAAGCAGCCGCTCGGCTCCTACACTATGCTGTTGCAACCTGCTGAGTTTCATAGTTGGCTTAAAGGCTTACCCAAGCCTTCCATGCCTAAGCAAGCCAAGCAGCTTTTGCTTTTATCCGTTGAAAGGTTGATTGACAATGCCAAAGAACTAAACACCCCATGACAAGTCGGGCTTTCACAAGCCCGCAAGACGCTGTAAGGTATTACAAGCTGCAGGACCGGGCAGGATATGATCTTGCCCCCCTGCAGTATGTAGATTTGGAAAGTTCAGTCTTGTGGGACCGAACAAAGTGGTTTTATGACGTTGGAGTGGGCAAGACTGTCTGCTCTACCGTACAGGCATGGATGCTTGGGCATCACTGCCATATCGTGCTGGTGCCCCCCATCCTTATTGCGCAGTGGGTACGCTGGCTGCGCCGTGTGGACTCCGATTCGGTGCTTGCTTATCAAGGCACCGTGAAGCAGCGCAAGGCCATGCCGCTCAAAGGCTTTCGCTGGGTGGTGATGTCATATGGTATTTTTCGGGAGGACTTCGATAGGATTTTCGTAGAGCTGGGGCGTGAGCATCCGCACATCATCGTGGATGAAGCGACTGCCTTGAAGAATTCCGGCAGTATCTTGTATCGTCGTGTGAATGCTTTGTCAGCTGGTGGACCGTTGCAGCTGTTGACCGGAACCCCAACCAACAAGCCAACAGACGCGTACGCTTACGTCAAGCTGACAACACCTAGCGTCTACCGCAGCTACGGTCATTTTGAAAGCTTGCATGTCGCTGAGCGTGACTTCTTTGGGAACATCACGGCATACCAGCATTTGGATGTCTTGAACCAAAATCTGATGCTGCAAGCGTTGAAGCGCACAAAAGACGAGATGTTCCCTGGGATCATCAAGCCGAGATATGATCCTATTTTCTACGACCTGTCGGCAAAACACAAAAAGCTATACAACCAGTTAGCCGAAGAACAGCTGTTGTTGCATACCAACGGGGACAAGATTGATGCAACAACGCAGCAACGGCTGTACCACGCCTTGCAGCAGATCGTAGTGAACTTTGATTATTTCTCTGGTGACTCTAGTGCGCGTTCTGCGGTCTATGACCTGATTGATAACACGATAGAGGATACTGAATGCTTACGCCCTGACCGGTCCAAGTTGATCATTTGGACGTATTACAAGCGTACCAGTTCGGCGATTCTTGGCTACTTGGAGGACTGCAAGGCGGTTGGGGCGTACTCTGGCGTGGATAGCCAAAAGTCCATCAAGGAGTTCATGGAGAACCCGCGGTGTAGAATCCTTGTGGCTCAGCCAAGGTCTGCAGGGATGGGGTTGGAACCCCAACACGTTTGTTGGGAGAATCTTTTCGTAGAACACTCCACTTTGCCCTTGGACTTTGTACAATCCGTTGGCCGTACCGACCGGAAGGGGCAAAAGCATATGCCGACAATGCGTATTGCTGTTGCAAAAGACACGATTCAAGTCCCCCTGCATGACCGACTGCTTAAGAATGGCGATTTGGTTCAGGAAGTTGAAGGTAACCTGAATTCTATTCGGGACGCTATTTACGGTCGGTGTTAATTGTCTTTGCCTTTTGGCATTTTGAATTCTGATATGACCCGAAGTACCAACTCTCTTCCAAGAAAACCCCAAAATTCCGATGACCGATTGTTCCATGAACGCCGCTGGGCTGACATGGCAGCTGAAAGGGTGCTTAACCCAGACCACTATGTGGAGTGGTTGAGCCTTCGGTCTACGCATCGCTTCCTGGTTTTTCCTGGGAAAGAGCTGGTCATCTGGTCTCAATCGGAAAACAATGTCACAGTTCATGAAGTCTTGGAAGTTAAAAACGTACACGCCAATGCGACGGAAGGCTTGTCCGTAACCTTGCTGGATGGGGACCAGGACGAGTTTCTGGTCGGGCATGACCCTTTCCGGCTGGATACCGGCATCTATCTGTGGGTGCCTTACTATGTTGACTTTCAATACGTCAAGCGCAAGGGTCGTGATGACTTTTGTGTCTACTTCCCGATGGTGTGCCGTATGCCATCCAACCCTGAACGTGGAACGCCCGATGTGCTGCACATCAGCGAGATGCGGGCGTTTGAAGACCTGTGGCCTGACTATGCTTGGGAAGACTGATGTACCACTACTACCAGATAGAGGGTGGTGAAGAGCCATGGAAGCCTGTCCAAGCTGAGTACCTCCAGCGGATCCTAGAAGACAAGAAGCCTATGTTCGTGACCGTCTTGGCCACGGACAAGCTGGTTTCCAGAGAGACGCCAAGAGATGACCGGCTGGCCCTGCGCTACCTAGGCCCTCTTTACTTCGACTTCGACTCCACGGACCTTGAAGAGTCTCTTGCAGGCTTGCGCGGGTTGCTGGACAAGCTCGGCAGCATGCAGTTCAACTGGGACTGGGCCAAGATTTATGCGACAGGTTCCAAAGGATTTCATGTCGAAATCCCGATGGAGTGTTTCATTCCGAAGGTGGACCGACGAGGCTATGCATACCTGCCGCTGATCTACAAAGCCATGGCTTTGAAGCTAGCGGAAGACTGCATGGACTTTCGCGTCTACTCAATCGGAATGGGTCGCATGTGGAGACAGCCCGGTGTTCAGCGGCCTAATGGGAAATACAAGGTTCGGATTGATCCAGCCCAGCTCGCTGAGCTTACGGCCGAGCGTACGCAGGAGCTGACCAGCCAGCCGGAAGGCTATAGCGGGGGCGCAACACCCGACTTCTGCATCGATCTAGGTATCTTGTTTGACCGATGCCAGCAAGAGATCACGGATCGGCTCAAGGGGCAAAAGCGCCGCAAACCTGTGGAGTCAGCCGTCTTCACCCGTCCCATGCCCTCCATGCGGTTTCTGATGGAAGGTCGTGGTATCAAGCCCGGTGTGGGTTTCAACCAGTTGGCAATGCAGATTGCCATTTATGCCCGAGAAGCGGGGATCGATGAGGAAAGCCTTGTTAAGAGATGCAGTGGGTTATTTGAGAGCCACCAATCTAATGGCACGCGATACAACACAGTGGCTAAGCGCGAAGAAGAGCTACGCCGTATGTGCCGGGTTGTTGCGGACGATCCCTGTTATGAATACGTACCAGCGGCGGTGCGTGCGCTTCTCACGCATGAAGCCCCTGACCTTGAGGGCGTCCCTGTTGATGCGGCCGAAATCGAAGAGGACATCTCTTCAAGCGACTCAAGCTTACCATGGGCGGAAGGCAACGAAGGGGAGACTGCTACGAGCGCCCCGGGGGATCCCTCGGTCCCGGTGGACGAGTATGAGGACGTTGCGCGAGGCGTAGATATGTCGAAGTACGGTGTCTATGCCGAAACTGAATTCGGTAAGCGCCGTATCACTTCTTTGGGCTTCAAGGATGTCAAGATCCTTAGGTCCATGGAGACCAACAAGATCGCATGTCTGGATGCGACTGTCACGGTCAATGGCAAGGTTGTTGGTCGTGAGACCATTGAACCTGACACCATCACCACTGTCGCCGGCTGGAACAAGTTTGCTTCTCGTTTCGGTCATGCGTTTCAAGGTACAGAAGCGCAGGCCCGCGCGGCTTACATGCGGTCTATCGAGAAGGGTCGTAAAGACGGCTCTGAAACCTATGTGCATGAGCGTGAAGGCTTGGCACTGGTCAACATTCCACACCATGACAATGAAGAACTGCGCAAACCATTCCTGTTGTGGTCTGACGGCAAGGCTGTAGTCACTGAGCCTCGGGTAAAAGCTTGTAGTGACCTGACGATCAGCTTCCAAGGCCATCCTGATCCGCGTGGGGTTTACCGTTGCGATCTTATGGACGCACCCTCGCTGGCCGAATGGGCCAAGGACCCAGTTAATCTGCTGGATCTCAAGGACGGCTTGCTGAATCTGTTCCGTTGCCAAAAGGGCGATGTCATTGGCACTATGTTGGGCTGGCTGACGGCTTGCTTCTACAAGCCTCTCTTTCAGAAGGCCTATAACCAGTTTCCGCTCTTGCATATCAACGGGCCAGCGGGTAATGGCAAGTCGCAGATCTCCTCTACTTTGGCCCGGATGTTTTACTACAACCAGGAGCCGAAGACCGTAAGCCCATCCTCGACCGTGTTTGCTTTGTCGCAGTTTGCGACAGGCACGGACAGCATCCCGATGATCGTGGATGAGTACAAGCCCAATGAGATGGCGCAAGGGGTGCATGATCGCCTCAAGCTGATGTTTCGGGATGCCTACAATGCCCGGGATATCCAGCGAGGGGGTGGGAATAGAGACAATGACAACTTCAAGGCGCTGACCACGACCAGTCTGTGCGCACCCATCATGTTCATTGCCGAGTCCATCGAGGAAGAGACAGCCTTGATGGAGCGGGTTGTCTTGGTGACTTTGGAATCGCCTTCACCGGCTGTGCGCAATCGATTTGCTTCCCGCTTCATGATTTTTCGCAGCAAAGCGCAAGCGCTGGGTGTGCTTGGCAAGTACATTGCGTCACGCATGGTGATGGAGGGCTATAACGTCGAGCGCCTGAAAGCGGAGTTTGACCCGCTTTACAACGAGGCTCGAAAGCGGCTCATGCTGACCGAAGAGGACCTTGCCAACGGTTTGTCTGACGAAGAGATGCAGGCCAAGCAGCAAGCCAGAGAGCGGCCTGTGTTCAACTTCACAGTTGCACGTTTTGGCCTGCTGAAGTTCAAAGAGTTGATCGAATCGTTGTTCGGCGAGAAGGAATTCAAGATCGACTTCGATGACTTTCTGGACCACAGCTACACGCGCTTGAAGGACCTGATCTATACGTCACTTCCGGAGTATTTGAAGGTTCTAAACACCATGGTGGACTTGTCATACGAAGACCAGACAGCCGCTCACGCTTTGCGTTATGGGATTGAGTACGGCTTTGACTCCATGGGTGGCAAAGATACTTTGGAAATCTCTGTGCGAGCAGCGTATTCCAGGTATCGGCAAGCTTGTCGCATTCAGGCGGTGAAGCCCCTGTACAGTGGAGACCACGCTTTTGCGCACAGCTTGAGGGGTGCCCCGGCCTTGCTGAGAGTGGGGCAAGGCAAGACGGTGCAGGCGCCTGGAGGGGTGTTCATCTTTGACATTGAAGAGCTTACGCGCTCGGGGTTGAGACCGTTTAGGGCACCGACTGCGAGTAGACGTTAACAGGAGAGGTCATGAGTAAAGAGTTGACATGGGCTTTGACAGATCACTTGTGCAAGGGCTGTGGCGGGCGCGTTTTGCGTTGCGCTAGCGGCAGCGGCCCCACGCCAGGAGGCAACCCAATTTATAAGTGTGCTGATTGTGGTAAGTCGATGGCGGCCATGGGGCCAGACGTTCTTTGCTGGTGTGGCTATAGCCACAAACATAACCACAACACGACTGCTTACGTCTGCAAGCCTTTCGCTATTTTGAAAGACCACCCGGAGTTCCTGAGGGCGTTTCAGGCTTGTGGCTGCGACCCAAAGCGAGCTGGTGAAGTCGGTATTATGCTGGAGAGGGACTTCAAAGAGATTTGGGAAAAAGTTCGGGCATCTTGACAGGCAAGGGCCACTTCCGTACATTACAACAATCATGATTCAACCACGACCAACCATCTCAGGGCGTATTGTCAGCCCGGTAGACGGCCTGCTTCGGACGCAGGAGGACGTTGGTTCGAATCCAACCGCCCTGACCACTCACTTTCGAGAACGATCCCCACGATATTGACCAGCTTACGGGCTGGTGCCAGAGTGGTAATGGGTGGGACTGTAACTCCCAAGCATGCTAGTTCATCGGTGGTTCGAATCCATCCCAGCCCACCAATCAGGGTAGGTTAGCCGAGTTGGCCTAGCGGCAGCGGTCTTGAAAACCGAAGGTTTCGAAAGAGACGTGTGAGTTCGAGTCTCACCCTACCCGCCACGTACACGGAAGGTTGCCAGAGTGGTAATGGGTCAGCTTGCTAAGCTGTAGCCGGTGGTAACCCGCCGCGAAGGTTCGATCCCTTCCCCTTCCGCCATTGAGGACCATTATGAATGTCTTTGTTGTTGTCACTGAGTACCACAATGCTGACCCCGCAGTCGCCGTATTCTCTACGCTTGATCTGACTCGCAAGTATGTGCTAGCTGAAATTGACCGGTTTCTTTACTACTCCGGCTGGAGCCTAGCAGATGTTTCAGGGTCCTTCTGTGATGGCTGGATCACAATCGGATCAGAAGGGGACAGCGTGCATTGGCGTGAAGTGCCCCTTGACAAACTTGAATAAAGTGGCAGTATACACAGCCTGACAGATCGGAAAGAACGGTCATAACCCTAGCCCTCGTAGCTCAGTTGGCAGAGCAACCGCCTTGTAAGCGGTAGGTCGTAAGTTCGAATCCTACCGAGGGCACCACTGATATTGGAATTGAACATGGTACTGAAGCGTCAAAATTCTCCGGCTTTTGAAGAACAAGAATCCGATGTGGCGACTGCCACGCCGGAAACTCCTGCTGCGGGTTGGAGTTCGGAAGATGCTCCCACTCCGCAAGCGCCGCGCACTGCGGTTGCTGCCAAGGCGACCAATGCCGTAGCGACTAGCCTTCGCAACATGAATGCGATCAAAGACCTCAAAGACGCCTACAAGGTGCAGTACAACTCTTTGGCGCAGATTACGGCTACGCAAGGCAACTTTGGCGACCGGGAGTCGAATACCAACTTCGGTGATCGAGTCGTCTTTGAGCTGATGTCTTATCAGAACCAGTTTGTTATCTCCCCCAACGATGACAAGGCTCCGAAGGATCTGGTTCGATATTCGGATGACGGCATCACCTGCTCTGACGGCACTGATGTCAAGGAGTGGCTGTCTGAGCTGAAAGGCATTGGCTGGAACAATGCCCGGATCAACCAGCGCTACATCCTGGTTGGTGCGCTGATTTCAGCGGACAAGACTGACAAGTTCAACGGCAGCCTGATGCAGATCGATCTGTCTCCGAAGAGCAAGGATCAGTTTGACCGCTACATCCTGCAGTCGGCGTACAACATCGGCAAGGGTCTGGTGACAGCTGAAGACGCCAAGATCTTGGAGATGCGGACGGAAATCGCCACCAACTCCAACAACCAGAAGTACACGCTTGTGAAGTTCTCGACTCACAAGCCCAGCTAACCTTGTCAGGTGGGTAGCCTGTTCACAGCCCGGCGTCAAGCCGGGCTTTTTTCATATGCAAGCATTCAAGTTGGAAGTTTTTGATCGTGACCTTGGTGTGTGGCGCTGCTCGCTGCACGCCAGTCAACATAGTGTGTCTCGTGCGCTTAGCGCCATGAAAGGCGCTATCTGGCTGGACAAGTCCCAAGGCCACAAGCTCAGCATCATTGAGATTCCAGATGGCAAGTTTGACCTTTTCCACTGGTTCAACAAGCAGCAGTTTTCACGGCCTCCGTCTGTGGTGAACAAGGTCGATGGAATCCCAACCTGAACTTATCGTGCTGGATACGGAAACCACTGGGCTGGAGCAGCCAATCGGAGTGGTGGAAGTAGCGTACGCTCGCATCAACGAGTCCCTGGAAGCCGTGGAGGAGTTCGATGCGCTGGTGGACCCGTGCCTTCCAATTTCGCCCGGGGCCACGGAGGTTCATGGGATCACTGAGGCAGACGTAACAGGGCAGCCATCGCTCAATACTGCCTTGCGCTTCATCTCCAACAAGCCTTGTGTGCTGATCGGCCACAATGTTCAATTCGACTACAAGCTTGTGATCGATCATCTGGATGTTGTAGGTACACTGTGTACACTGGCCCTTGCAAGGCAGTACATTCAAGGTGCTCCCAACTACAAGCTTGCAACGCTGCAAAGCTATCTTGGGCTTCCCAATTTCGAATCCCATCGGGCGTTGGGTGACGTGTTCACTACGCTTAACCTCTTGCGCCTTATCTTGCATCGGTACAACCTTGACATAAACAAGGTCATCAAAAGGCAAGAGACGCCTAGAATGCTGATGTACATGCCATACGGCAAGCATCAAGGGCGCCTGATGACCGAGGTTCCTCGGGACTACCGAGCATGGTTGCTTGGCGCTGGTAACCTAGACCAAGATCTTTTGTACACTCTCAAGAAACTGGAGCACATATGAGAATCTCTTCTGACCCGACCAGCGAGTTTTATTTTGCGGCTGTAGGTGTGTGTGTCGTCCTGCTGGATGGCGTCAAGCAATTCAAATGCATCGAGGCTGACTCCAGCGAAGGCTGGTGTACAGTTTGGGCAGATAGCGATGATGGCTCTGAGCACATTGCCAAACTGCACGGCAATGTTGAAATTCTGGTGACAGCTGCTGGGGCCAGCGTGCTGCGCATTCCGAACTTTGTTCGCACGATTGCGTGGCTACACGCTTGTGGTAAGGAGCCAAAGAATGAAGTGCATCTGAATACTCAAGTCGGTGTGCACCTGGAAGAGGTGGTAGAGTTCATCAAGGAGCTTACGCTCACAGATTACGACCAAAGTGAGCTTGAATATTGGCTTCCTCGCTTTGATGCTTTTGCAGAAGGTGTGAAAAGCGGTGTGATCAAGGTGTCTTTTGCGAACCCTGAAAAAGCTTTGGACGCCCTCTGCGATATGGAAGTCACCGGCAACGGAGTTGCCTTCCTGGCTGGCTGGGACAAGATGAAGGCAGACCACCTTGTGCTGTCGGCAAACGAAGCGAAGCTGATTGACGGTAAGCCTGTGATTTTGGAGAACGGCAAGATTGGCAAGCCCGAAGGGTGGAAGCCTGCTGATCTGAGTTCCTGCGTTTGAGTCATGGACGCAATTTGTAGAAAGCTTCTGCGCTGCGCTCGCTTAGGCGAGCTTACCGCACAGGAGTATGAAGCAGCCAGCCCTGAAGTCACCGGTCGCTGGACCTTGCCATTCATCGGCTCCGCGTTGCTGGAAGAAGAGTTTCGGTACAAGCTCTTGAATCGAGGAGGCCGGGGGCTTGAAGACAGCAGGCTGCTAGCTCTCTATTCCGAAGCTCTAGCAGAAGTGACTCCAGCGAACTGGCTGCTAGCC
>ERZ795051.2390-NODE-2390-length-21001-cov-5.755037_pt1 | contig 21001 bp, 19 predicted proteins | sample MGYA00375135_ERZ795051 | MGnify/ENA primary metagenome ERZ795051 (study PRJEB30180, sample SAMN05720222) | activated sludge metagenome | isolation source: Anaerobic digester | place: Japan | collected 2015-05-26 ... | reverse complement strand
CGATTAAACACTTAAGGAAAACCGTGGCCGGTTCCCCGTCATCCGATCCACCCCGAACGCCTCGCCCAACCTCCCCGCCCCCCCACATCCTTGGCCGGAAGGACGCAGACTTGCCGACGATCAACGGCCCCATCGCCACCCCGACGGCCGAGCCTCCGATCGAGTCGCAGGAGTCAGTCCAGTGGTTCACAACCACGGCCGGCATCGGCGGCGTGACAAGAGAACCGCTACCCGCCGGTCAGACAGTCCTGGCCACGCTGTCACTGACCATCTCGCCCGAGCCCGGAACGTACCACCTGACCCTGACGGATGCTCAGTTCGTCGACACGATCCATGTGACGCACCCGGCCACCACCGGCCAGCCGCTGGAGATCGTGGTCAGCGAGCAGTCTGTTGACTGATCTGACCTGACCGGCCGAGCAGTCATCTCGGATGATGACTTCCCTTGGCCACGTGCTGCGGAAGAAACCGACCAACTTGGCCTATGTCCCGCGCGGTTTCAAGGAAGCGTCTCGACGATGATGTTGTGATTGGTATACACGCAGATATCCGCGGCGATCGCCAGGGCTTCGCGGACGATGTCGGCGGCGGGGAGATTCGAGTGTTTGAGCAGGGCCCTCGCGGCGGCGACGGCATACATGCCGCCCGAGCCGATCCCGATGACGCCCTCCGTCGGCTCGATCACGTCGCCGCTTCCTCCGATGATCAGAGAGGTCTGGCTGTCCACGACGGCCAGCATCGATTCAAGGTGGCGAAGGACGCGGTCGGTGCGCCAATCCTTGGCCAGTTCGATCGCTGCCCGGCGAACATTACCCTTGAACTCATCGAGCTTCTTCTCGAATCGATCCAGAAGCGCGAACGCGTCGGCCGCGGACCCGGCAAAGCCGCAGATCACCTTGCCGCCGCTCAGCCGGCGGATTTTGTTGGCGTCGTGTTTCAGAGCGGTTTGGCCGATCGTAACCTGCCCGTCGCCACCGATGGCCGTCTGCTCTCCCCGCCGCACCGCCAGAATGGTCGTCGCTTGGATCGCCGTCTCACCTTGCCGCATGGTTTGTGCTCCCTTGGCGAAAAGGGGGGACTTGCACCGGCCTTTCTCAGCAGTCCGTCGTCCGATCTGCCTCAAGCACAACACTCGTCGTAGCGACTTCTGGGCGAGCCAGTCCTCCTCTTCTTGCCGGATGCTCGGCCAGTCGGAGGACCGTAGCACAATCGCCGAAGCTCCGCAACCGTTCGAACTATTTGGTGTCCAATAGTGAGGCGGATAAGATGCTCCCGCGGCCCAATCCAGGAGTTGACCCATGAACCCACGCATTCGACATGCGGTTATGCCGGCCCTGATGGTGATCTTTCTGGTCTCCGGGGCCGGCTGTCCCAAGGAATCACCGAACAAGAAGAGTCCCGAACCGAAGGGCTTAGCCCTGCCGGTTGAGCAGCCGCTCGCCCAGACACGTCCGGTCGCCACCAAGCCTGCCGAGAGCCGGCCGGTCGCGAGTCAGCCTGTCTCGACCTACGATTCCAACCCCCCGTACAGGGTCAAATTGTATGTGTCCAACCCAAGCGACAAGCAACCCGGCTGGCTGCGGATTCTCAAGCTCAATGACGAAAATCAGACCGCAACCGCCGAGGGGTTCTTCCCCGAGCAGAATGACGTCAACGTGACCACCGGCAATGTCCAGCAGATCGAGGTCCACATCAACTTCCTGCCGCTCGCTCCGCGCAAGCGGACCTTCCTGAGAGTTGATGGCCAGGTCATCGAGATCGTCACCAGGGACCGACCATACGTCGTTCTCGAACGCTCGCCGGCCGGTGTGTGGAAAGTGCTGCCGCAGAAGAAGTAGGCTTCGGCATTACGCGCCGCAACGCCGGGTAATCCGGAACGGCGAATGCAGAACAGAGAATGCTCCGTTGCCGGCGGCTTGCTCACTTCGATTCTCTCGTCCTGGTCTTGCCCCGCCGGTGCGACAGGAACCAGTCATAGAGTGCCGGGTCATCGTAGGTGCGCGTCCATGAATCGTGGCCCACTTCGGGGTAGACGGTCAATTTCACGTCGCCGCCTGCGGTCTTCAGAGCCTCGACCATTTCCTTCGATCTGCTGACAGACACCACGTTATCAGCATCGCCGTGGAAGACCCACGCCGGAACGTGAGCGATCTGTCCGGCCAGCTTCGGCTCGCCGCCGCCGCAAATCGGGGCGATCGCCGCGAAACGATCCGGCTGCGCACAAGCCAACGCCCACGTGCCGAAACCGCCCATACTCAGGCCGGTTACATAGATGCGGTCGCGATCCACTTTGTAGTCGCGCTCGATGCGATCGAGCAAAGCACCGAGCACCTCGATGTCCCACCATTGCCCGTTCGGGCATTGGGGCGAGACGACAATAAAGGGGAAGTGCTTGCCCTGTGCGATGAGCTTCGGCGGGCCGTGTATCTTGACCTTTTCGATATCGTCCCCGCGTTCGCCGGCTCCGTGCAGGAACAGTATCAGCGGCCAGCGGTCCTGAGATTCGTAATTCTCGGGCAGATACAGAAGGTACCGGCAATCAACCACGCGCTTGATCTCGACCTTCTCGGCCACCGGTTGCTGCTTGCCGGCGATTCCCGGTTTGACCTGCTCGGGTGTGCAGCCGACCGCAGCGATCACGCACCCCCCGGCGATCATTGAAACGAAGAGACGCATTGACAACCTCCGGACAAGGAATGAATGGTCCGCCGGCGCGGAACCAGCCGACTGAACCCCGAACCCTCTCTTCACGCCCCGATCCTCTGAACCACGGCCACAAGTTCCTTCACGTGCTCGATGCTGACCTGGAATGCGGCCTTCTCGACCGGCGTCATCGGCACCTCGAGCACCTTCTCGACGCCGCCCTTGCCCAGGATACAGGGTACCCCAACGAAGTAGCCGCCAATGCCGTATTCCTTGTCGCAGTAGGCCGCGCACGGCAGCACGCGTTTCTTGTCGCGGATGATAGCTTCGGCCATTTGCACGCTGGCGGCCGCAGGGGCGTAATACGCACTGCCGGTCTTCAGCAGGCCGACAATCTCGCCGCCGCCTTTGCGCGTCCGGTCGACGATGGCATCCAGCCGGTCCTTGGGGATCAGGCTCGTGACCGGGATGCCGCCGACGGCAGTGCAGCTTGGCAGCGGAACCATATCATCGCCGTGGCCGCCGAGCAGCAGCGTACTGATGTCCTCAACGCTGCACCCGAGTTCCATCGCAATGAAGGTCCGGAAGCGGGCAGTGTCCAGGATACCGGCCTGGCCCACCACCCGATGGGTCGGGAACCCGGATGCCTTCCACGCAACATATACCATTGCATCCAGCGGGTTGCTCACCACGATCACCACTGCTTGGGGGCTGTACCTGGCGGCCTGCTTGGCTACGCTGCCGACGATCTCGGTGTTCTTGGCGATCAGGTCATCGCGGCTCATTCCCGGTTTGCGGGCCAGGCCGGAGGTGATGATGATCACGTCGCTGTCGGCCGTTTCCTCGTACCGGTTGGTCCCCATGATTTCGCAGTCGAACCCTTCGATCGGCGAGGCCTCGCGCAGATCAAGCGCCTTGCCTTGGGGCAACCCCTCGACAATGTCCACCAGGACGATGTCGCCCAATTCCTTGGCTGCCGCCCAATGAGCGCAGGTCGCTCCGACGTTGCCCGCACCGATGATCGTGATCTTCGCCCGACCGGTCATTAATGCCGTCTCCTTCGCTGCTGATTGCATCTGGTCTGCGTGAGTGCGGATTGTACAGGGACCTAATACCCAGGGCCACGGCGCGGCCCTGAAGCCTCGATCTGGCCACGGATGACCGACGATCTTGAATCGCGGTGTCCAAGACAAGACGCAACTCAGGACCAGCGGAAAAGTGCCGGTCAGCAGCCTTCAGGCAGCCGCCATGCGAGGTCTCGACAACAAAGCTTTACTTCTCCATTTGTTCCTTCAACCTTCTTACAAGAGTCGCCCAATACTTTCCTCGCGGCGATACCCTTGCGACCAGTTGGAACTGTTCAACCGCCCGGACCGGGAAACATGCCCGGTGCCGAGTCTCCTCCGCGAGGCAAGCCTCTCATTCCGGACTGAAGAGTAACCCCGCGCACGGGCGTAAGAGTCCGTGAGCCGGTTTCACATCGGGTGCTTTCTCTTGGAAACCGGCTTTGTCAGCCGATAAGAGGTTTTCAGGTGCCTCATTCGGGTTGCACCGGCGACGAGAAAACGCCCCATCTGATTGCCCGAGAGGCTTGGAATTGCTATACTTAAGTAGAGTTCTGGCGAAAGCGAGGGCATGGGTTTAGGATGCTGACTCTTCATGTACCAGTATCGGGGCGACCGCCGCAGGAACCGGCTATCGGTCCTGCCCCGTGGATCGTGGTCTCGCCGCCCGGTCCCATGACCGCCTTGGCCTTGGCCCACGACCGGCGCGTAGCGGCCTCTCCCAGCGGTTGGCCCTACCCGCTCGTCGTCCGCCGCGCCAGGGGTTCGGTGGTTGAGGATCTCGACGGCAATCGTTACCTCGATTTCACCGCCGGGGGCTTGGCCTTTGTTGCCGGACACGCACACCCGATGGTCGTGCGGGCCATCCAGGAGCAGGTCGAACGAATGGCCAAAGCGTGCAGCGGCGAATTCACCAGCGAGCCGCTGATGGGGCTGGCTCGCAAACTCGCCCAGCTCGCCCCAACCCGTGGTGAAAACCGCGTGCTCTTCTCGAACAGCCGAATGCAATCGCTCGAAGTGGTGTTGCGAATGGCTCGAAGACGCAACACCCGAAGGCGCATCGTCACGTTCAACGGTAATTCGCACAATCGCGGCTTGGCCGCGATTACCCTCGAGTTCGGCAGGCCACGTCACCGGCGCCGGATTCCACCCGAGGCCTGGGTTGTTGACAGCCTGCCATATGGCAACGTCGCGGCGGTGCATGATTATTTCCGGAGCGGCCTGGGCGACGAGGTCGGGGTGCTCTTCGCCGAGCCGATGCTCACCGAGGAAGACTACCATGTCCCGAGTTCCGATTTCCTGCCGGAACTCCGCAGAGTCTGCGACGAGCACGACGTCCTGCTGGTGATCGATGAAACGCGCACCGGCATGGGTCGTACCGGCCGCATGTTCGGCTGTGAACATTTCGCCACCCAGGCCGACGTACTCCTCGCGGCAACCGGCTTGAACAGCGGCATGCCGATTCACGCCCTGATCGCCCCTGAAACCCTGTTAAGCAGTGACGAAGGCTTGGTCACCGCTCCCTACGTGGGCAATCCGGTGAGTTCTGCCGCCTCGCTCGCTTCGGTTGAGGCCCTCGAAAAGCACCTGATTGCGAATGCCGCCCGGCTTGCGCCGATCTTCATCTCCAAGCTCGAACAGATCGATGGTCGCCGACGCTGCCTCGGCTCGCCTCGGGGTATGGGTTTTCTGCTGGCAGTAGATGTCCGCAAGCCCCGCCGTTCGCAGACCTCGGCCGCGCAACTCCGCGAACGCATCATCACCGAATCATTCCGGCGCGGCCTCCTTTTGTGGGGCTGCGGCGATACCACCATCCGTTTTTGCCCGCCGCTGTGTATCAACCAGGCCCAGTTGGAAGTCGGTCTCAATGTGTTTGAGGAGGCCGTCGCCACCGTCGCAAGCTGAAGAGCAACCACGGGCCCAGAGGCATCGGTGGCACACAATTCCCCGCCCATTGAGCAAGGCAATCGACTTGACTTCGGTTATAATGACCGACTGTGCGGTCGGCATGTCAATTGGGGCGGGCACTGGAAGCGACGCGCCACGTCGGGCAGGGGAGTCCCGGCTCCCAAGCTCGTTGCCGCCGCATAGTCCTCATGTTGATTCAAGTCAGACCGGTTGTCGAGGACGACGTCATGCGCAGTCCGGAAGTCGAAAAGACGGATTGGATCCAAGTGCTTGCCCACCTGGAAGGCGATCCGCGCGCGGTGGCCCTTGTCCCCATGCTTCGTCTGCACTGGTTCATTCGCCTGAGGTGGATCTTCCTCGCCGGCGCCGTGGCCGCTCTGGCCTTGGAGCGCTTCGTCGCACCGGTTACTCAGCGTCCCTTTGACTTGGCCGTCGTCCTGATCGTGCTGGCCCTGGTCAACCTTGTGTGGCTCATCGTCTCACGATCCCTGTTTCGTCACGTGACTCGCGATCCGAAGGCCCTTCGCGCACAAATCGAGCGGCTCGCATGGTTCGCGAACGCCCAAGTGGCCACCGACCTGTTACTGTTAACCGCCATTTTGCGATACACCGGCGGTGTCGAGAATCCGGTGGCGATCTTTTACCTGTTCCACATGTCCATTGTCTCCTTGCTTCTCAAGAGATGGCATGCCGTGCTGCAGGGCATCTGGGCGTGGGCGCTTTATGCCGTGCTGGTCATCGGTGAATGGCGCGGGTGGCTCGCACCCCATTATGACTTCCTGCCGTCCGTTTCCGTGGGGCTCTATGCTCGGCCGGAATACGTCCTGGCGGCTCTGGTCGTGGTCGCATGCGGCATTTTCGGCACGCTCTACTTTACACTGCACATCGCGGGCCACTTCCAGACCCAGGAGCGCCAACTCCAACAGGCGAATGCCGCACTGAAGCAATCACAACGGGCCATCCAGGACCTGCAGCGCCGTCGATCCCGCTTCATGCAGACGGCGGCACATCAGCTCAAAAGCCCCTTGGCGGCGATTCAAACCATGGTCGAGCTGGTTCGAACGGGGTTGGTGCCGCCCGAGGCGGTCTCCGGAACTTGCGAGAAGATCATTCATCGGTGTCAGGAAGGCATCGCCCAGGTCACCGAGCTGCTCACGCTGGCACGAGTGCAGGAGGCAGACCCTTCCCGTCACCGGCAATCAGGGTCCGATGTCCGGGAAACCGTCAACGAACTGTTCGGACGGTTCAGACCCCTGGCAGACAGCAAACAGATCAAGTTGGTCTGTTCCATGCCGTCCGACGAAGAACTGACGGTTTGTGTCGACCCGCGAGACCTGCGTGATTGTATCGGCAACCTGATCGATAACGCCATCAAGTATACGCCCGGCCCGGGTAGCGTGACCGTAACCGTGATGCCGGAGCGATCCAACGGCGAACTCATGGCCGTGCTCGTCAATGTCACCGACACCGGTATGGGAATCGATCCCCACCTTGCGGTGTCGCCGGACGGCGAGCCGGGCCACGAGGCGGTTTTCGATGCGTTTCGACGAGGTGGAAACGTGGTCGCGGCAGGAATTCCCGGCACCGGCTTGGGCCTTTCCATCGTCCGTGAGGTCGTCGAGCAGGCGGGCGGGCAGATCGTCGTGAGTTCATGTCCCGGCCAGGGATCGAGCTTCACGCTCACCTTCCCCTCGCCCTCCGGCAGCATCCGTCAACCGCAGGTCCGCAATACACGCGCCAGTCAGGTGGTGCTTGAGGAATCAGAAGCCCCCGCCGCACCCCAGGATTGATTCAATGTCGCCGGTGTTCTCAGGTTAAGACTCCACGGCCGGCCGTTCGAGAATCCATTTCACCGCTTCACGGACCGTGGGCGGGTCGAACGGCTTCTCCAGGAATAAATCGCCCGACGCCGTGCCCGGGCACACCTCGCTGTAGTAATCCTGTCCGATCTGCTCACCGATGGCCGAGATCATGATGATCGGAATCCCCTTGAGCTTCTCGTCGTGTCGCATCTCGCAGGCGACTCTCAGGCCCTCAGAAGGGTCCGCAAGCATGATGTCCAGCAGAACGAGATCGGGACGCTGCCGCCGCATGGTCTCCAGACCGTGTGATCCCGTTCGACAGCACGTGACCTCGTAACCCTCCGGCTCCAGGATCATCTTCATCACCAGATGCATGTCCGGGTCGTCATCGATCAAAAGAATTCGGCGGCTCATGATTGTGATCTCCTGTCGCCCTCCCTGGCCCGTTGCGAGATCGGGCTGCGCAACCGGCACCGCCGCTGGCCGACGACCGACGCCCAGGTCGAACGCGACCGGCAGACGTGTTAGCCGGTTGCTACCAGTTGAAGCCTGGCGCTCTCCAAGCGACTGCTCAGCGTCTTGGCGACCTGCTTGAGCAAGCGATAACCAAGAAGGCTGTCCTTCTCGCAGAGCGCTCGCATGGGGGCGGCCTCGAGATACAACGCACGACCGGATGCGCGGGCGACGCAAGTGGCCGTATGTCGATGGGGTTCGACAAAGGCGGACCATCCGGTGATCTCCCCGCCGACAACTGTGTCCACCACGCACTGCCTCCCACCCTGCAACTGATAGATGACGTCGATCTCGCCCTGCCGCACGACGCACATCCAGCGTACCGGGTCGCCCTCGTGCCAGAGCACCTCGCCGGCCTTGAAATCCCGTTCTTCGGCGATCGCCGCAAGGGCCTTGAGGCTGTCTACGGGCACGCCGGCCAGGCAAGCCAGGGATCGCAGAGTCTCCACAGGTACCATTGATTTAACTCCATGCTGTCAAGAGTTTCAACACACTCTCCGCCGCCCGGCTGATGCCCGACCGCACGGCCGGAGTGCACTGTTGACCGAATGTCAGCACTTCCGCCGCTTCGACCGCCACAATGCGGATGTTCTCATCAGCCGGCAGTCGGGCCCCTGCCTGACGACCGAGGGCCAGAGCCGTACGAAGATCGGCGTCATGAAACGAACCGCTGTGCCGTGTGGGAATGTCCCGAACGGTCAGGACGTGAACCGCGCCGGGCCGCCCACCCGTGCAGATCGCATCGACGAGAATGACGCGGTCGAAACCAATCATACGTTCCATGACGCCCAAACCGCCGCAATAGTCTTCATCCAGTTGGACGTTCGGCCACCCTGCAACTTGCGGCCGCAGATGGTCGATCACCCGAAGGCCCACACTGTCGTCGGTGAGAAGAGGGTTTCCCAAGCCCAGCACCAGTGTGGGCCCCTCGCCCGATGCCCGCCCCTGCGAACAGGCTGCAAGGGCGTTAGTCATCGAACCGGTTCTCCGATCCCCCGCCCTTCCCCTCGCGACAGGCGATGAACCGTTCTCCCGTCCGCAGAATGAATGACGACGGTCATCGGCATTTGACCGGGCAGGCAGTGTGTGGCACAACCGAAGCACGGATCGTAAGCCCGAAACGCCATCTCAATCTTGTTGAGCAGGGCCTCGCTCACCGCCGTTCCTTTTCGGATCAGACTTCGAGCAGCCGTCTTGATCGAGAGCTGAATCGGTGCGTAGTTGTTGGTCGTGCCCACGATCAGGTTCACCCGCGTCAATATGCCGCGTTCGTCGGTCCAATAATGATGCGTCAGCGTGCCGCGCGGGGCCTCCACGCTGCCGACGCCTTCATCCGGCGTCTCGCTCGGCAGCACGCGATATTCCTTTCCCGTGATTCCTGGATCAGTGGCGAGCTCGACCCATCGCTCCGTGGCATACAGCAGCTCGATTAACCGAGCCCAGTGAGTGGCCAGCGTGTGGTTCACCGGCTTTCCGCCCAGCGCGTCGTACATCCGCTCGTATTCCTGCTGAGCCAGCGGGGTCGCCATGCCCTCAGCAGCGTTCAGTCGCGACAGCGGCGTAGCCTTGTACAAGCCCGAGTCCTCGCCGTCGACGAATCCCTTCCAGCCGATCTTCTTGAGGAAGGGAAACTTCAGGTAGGACCAGGGCTCCACGTGCTCGGCGATGTACTCGCGATATTCACGGGGATGGTACTTGGCGTGTTCCCGCCCGTCAGGGCCGACGATGCGAATCATGCCGTCGTAGAAGTTCACGCGATTCTGGGCGTCAACGGTGCCCATGTTGTACGTCCGGTGCGTGTATGCGTCGCTCTGGATGAGCTTGACATACTCGGAGTTGCCGAGGACAACCTGGTTAAAGAGCTGCAGGGAAAACTTAGCGAACTCGATGGCGTCGCGCCCGAGCCGTTCGATCTCCCGTCGTTGCTCCTCGGTAATGCCCCGGCTGACGCCGCCCGGAACGGCCCAGTTCGGATGTACCGCCCGCCCGCCGATCATCTTGATCAGGCCGTGCCCGTCGGCCCGCATCTTGATGACTCTGCCGGCGATCTCCATGCCGACTTTCTTGATGACCCCGAGAATGTTGCGCTCCTCTTTAGGCGCATCCGGTCCCATGACGAAGTCCGGTCCGCCGAGGGCGTAGAAGTGAGTCGTGTGGTCCGTGGCGCAAAATATGGAGTAGAACATCTCACGCAGCTTCTTGCCGGTCGGAGGAGGCTCCACGTGAAACAAAGCATCCAGCGCCTTGGCCGCGGCCATGTGGTGAGCCTCGGGGCAGACGCCGCAGATGCGCGAGGTCAGGTTCGGCATGTCCTCGGCCGGACGCCCCACGCAGAATCGTTCAAAACCGCGAAGCTCGGGGATTTGCAGGAAGGCATCGGCAACATCGCCTGTTTCGTCAAGGAATATGTCAATCTTTCCGTGTCCTTCGAGGCGCGTGATCGGGTCGATGACAATGTGCTTGGCTGTCATGGTCACTTGCTCCTTTCCTCTGCAGGTTTGGGCAAGGGTAACTCATGCCGTTGCGCGTCCGGGATTGCTGCCGCCCGTCGCAGAAAGCCGTGGGGCAGACCGAACCGATAGAAAGTGCCCACCGGGTCAGGGATACCCTGGCGGATGATCTCATCAATCTCGTCCGGGTCGGTTGCGTCGATCACCGATGCGAGCGCACTCATCAGCCTGGCTCCAAAGTCCTCCACGCCGGCGTTCGGACCGTAACATCCGATGCACGGCGAATTCACCTGGGGGCATAAGGCCCCGCAACCGGCCCGGGTGGCCGGTCCGCAACAGAGTAGCCCCTGCTCCAGGAGGCACTTATCCTCGTCGGGAATAACCTCCCAAGTCCGCTTGAACCGCTTGATCTTCTTCTCTTCCCGCTTGCGCTGGCATTCGTCGCACACCGTCGTTTCCGGGCCGATTACCGACCCTGGCGGCGGCAGCTTTCCCTCAAGAATCGCCGCCACGGCGTCCCAGATTCTTGGTGCTTCCGGGGGGCAGCCGGGAAGGTAGTAATCCACCTTCACGGTTTGCCCGAGCGTCCGCACGGTGTCATAAAACACCGGCAGCGTCAGGCGATAGCCGTTGACCCGCGTGTCCGCGACGGGAACCGCCTCGTTCGGATTGTCCACCGACGGGCAATCGATGTAGCAGGTCTCGAAGATCTCCTTGCGGTTCGTGAGGTTCGCCAGGCCCGGGATACAGCCCTCGTATGCGCACGATCCGAACGCCACCAGGACCTTTGACTTGCGTCGCAACAGCCCGGCCATGTATTCCTGTTCGCTGGTCCGAATGCCGCCGTTGAACAGGCAGACGTCGATGGTGCCGTCCGCCATCTTTTCAACATCGCGGGCCTTGGTGTCCATGATGCACGGACAGAAAACGATGTCGAAGGCGTTCGCGACGTCGAGTATCTTTTCGTTCAGCGCGAGAATCGAAATCTCGCATCCTCCGCACGAGGCGGCCCAATAAATGGCGAGTTTGCCTTTTTCACTCATCTCGACACCTCCATGGCTTCCTCGTGCTCATGAAGTATCCTCTCCACGTCGTCCAGGTGGGCGCCATCCTCGGCCCAGTTTCGCCGCCAGTTCAGCGGGCCGAGCGTTCGGACGTCCTCGACCATCTCGTCGATCACCTCGGCCAGATGACTCGCCTCGCCTGCCGACGCCCAGACCAGGCGGACGCGTCTTTCATCAATCCCGAATGCCCGCAACGTGTGCCTGAGCATCGTGAACCGCCGGATGGTCTTGTAGTTCTGCTCGATGTAGTGGCATTCGCCGGGATGGCAGCCGGCCACCAGAACCCCGTCGGCACCCAGCGAGAGAGCCTTGAGAATGAAGGCGATGTCCACCCGGCCGCTGCACATCAGGCGAATGATGCGGACGTTGGGAGAGTGCTTGATCCTTGCGGTGCCCGCCCCGTCGGCCGCCCGGTACGAGCACCAGTTGCAGAAGAAACCGATGATCTTCGGCTCGAACGTTTCTTGTTCCATGATACGACTCCTACACGGCAACCGGTTCCGACGGCTTTCCCGACGCACCGGCGATCAATTCATTCTCACCCCCGGCGTCGCAGAGCAACCCCTCAAGCTCGGCCAGGATCTGTGCGTTACTGAAATGGGCCCCGGAAATGGCCCCCGCCGGACAGGCCGCGACGCAAGTTCCGCACCCTTTGCACAACACCGCATTGATTCTGCTGACCTTTTCATCTTCGATGAAGTCAATGGCGTTGAACGGGCACAGGTTGTTGCAGATGCGGCATCCCGAGCAATGGTCCTCATCAATGCCGGCGACCACCGGCTCGATCATCACCGTGCCCTTGCTGATCATGCCCTGCACGCGAGCGGCCGCGGCGGCTCCTTGACCGACCGCGTCAGGGATATCCTTCGGTCCCTGGCAGGCCCCGGCGATGAAAATCCCCTCGGTCATCGTCGCGATGGGATCAAGTTTCGGGTGTCGCTCGATGTACCAGCCGGCCGTGCTGCATGAAATGCCGACCTTCAAACCGGTTTCCCTCGCGTCGCGCCGGGGCTCGATCGCTCCCATCAGCACTACCATATCGACCGGGATGCGCCGCTGCTTCCGAAGCAAGGTGTCCTCGACCTGAACGATGAGCTTGCCCTCCTCGTTCGGAAAGCGGGCAATATCGGTCACCTCGGCCACCTTCCCGCGAACAAAAAGCATCCCCTCATCGAGCAGCCGCCAGTAGAATTCCTCGTAGTCCTTTTTGTTGGGGCGCATATCGATGTAGCACGCGTACACCTTGGCCCCCGTCTTCTCCATCACCAGGTGCCCCAGCTTGAGGGACAGCATGCAGCAGATGCCTGAGCAGTACGTGTTGTAGCGATGGTCCCTGCTGCCAACGCAGTGGACGATGCAGACCGATTGGGGCTCGGTCACGCCGTCGCGAAGCACGATCTTGCCGCCGGTCGGCCCGGAGGCGTTGCACATCCGCTCGAATTCAAGGCTGGTAAAGACGTTCGCCAGACGGCCGTAGCCGTACTGCGGAATGCGCCGGCAGTCGAACAGGTCCCAACCGGTGGCAAGAATGATGTTGCCGACGCGGACTTCCAGGATCTCATCCTCTTGATCGAAGTCGATGGCATGCGTGGGACACACCTTCTCGCAGACCCGGCACTTGCCTCGCTCGAACCAGATGCACGACTTGGTGTCGATCACCGGCACCTTCGGCACCGCCTGCGGAAACGGCGCGTAAATGGCCTTGCGGTATCCCATGCCGGCCTCGAAATCCTCGTCGACGACCTTGCGCGGGCATTTCTCCGTGCACAGTCCGCAGCCGTTGCAGTCGGCCTCCTTGACGTGCCGGGCCTTCCGGCGGATTCGAACGTGAAAGTCGCCGATCGAGCCGGACACCTCCTCCAGCTCCGAGTAGGTCAAGAGCTTGATATGATCGTGCTGGCCCACCTCGGACATCTTCGGCGTCAGGATGCAGGCGGCGCAGTCAAGCGTCGGAAAGGTTTTGTCATATTGCGCCATGTGGCCGCCGATGCTCGGCTCCCGTTCGAGCAGGTACACCGGATAGCCGGCATCGCCCAGTTCCAGGGCCGCTTGGATGCCTGCGATGCCGCCGCCGACGACCAAGGTGTGCTTGTTTACCGGGACCGGCATGGGTTCAAGCGGCTGATGATGCTGGACCCTCGCCACCGCCCCGGCCACCAGCGTTTTGACTTTCTCCGTTGCCGTCTCCTTGTGCTTGGTCACCCACGAGACGTGCTCGCGAATGTTGGCCATTTGCAGGAGGAACGCATTCAGACCGGCGTTTGCACAGGCCCGGCGAAATGTCTTCTCATGCAGATGCGGCGAGCAGGCCGCCACTACCACACGCGTCAGGCCGTGTTCCTTGATGTCCTCTTGAATCATCGCCTGCCCCAACGAAGAACACAGGAACTTGTAGTCCCGTGAAACGACAACGCCGGGCAGTCTTTCACCGGCCCATCGGGCGACTTCCTCCACGTCCACGGTGGCGGCGATGTTGCTGCCGCAGTGGCAGACGTAAACGCCCACACGTTCTGTTCCGTCACGGCGTGCTTGTTCAGCCATCGATCTGGCCTCCTCTGAAAATCGGCTATCCCCGGCCCGGGCACAGTGCCTGTCAGGCACTTGTCGTCGCCGCCTCGATCGGCGCGACGGCGTTTTCTTCTCTCGTCGCCTCTTCCACGAGTTCGATCAGGTCCTTCACGACAATCGTGCCCTCAAGTCCGGCCGTCTTGACGGCGTCGCGATACATGGTCAGGTCCTTCGGACAGGCAACCACGAAGATCTGCACCCCGTCCAGCCCCGCCGCTTCTCGCACGCGGCTCTCGCTCGGGCGCTCTTTGATCTGTCCCTCGTCCATCCAGATCCGCCCGCCGCCGGCTCCGCAACACAGCGCCCGGTCGCGGTTCCGCGGCATCTCGACCACCCGGCACCCGATGGCCTCGAGCACGCGCCGGGGCGCGTCATAAACGTTGTTGTAACGTCCTAAGTAGCACGGATCGTGATAGGTGACCGTGCAGCCCAGCTTGCGTCGGATCGGCAGGGTCCCTTCGCGAATGGCCCGATCAAGCAGTTCTGAATAGTGCAGAATCTGAACGGCGCGACCATTCCACGGGTATTCGTTTTTCAGCGTGTTGTAGGTGTGCGGATCGGTCGTGACGATCTCCTGGAACTCGCACTTGTTCATGGCGACCGAGTTTTTCTGAACGAGCAGCTCAAACAGCCCCTCCTCGCCGCTCCGGCGGACGTCATTGCCCGCGTTCCGCTCGGCATCGTACAGAAGAGCGAAATCCACGCCTGCCCGCTGGAAAACGCGAGCGGCAGCCATCGTGGCTTCCGTCAGGGCGGGGTTGTATGACGCATAATCGCCGACAAACCACAGCGTACGCGCGGGCTGTTTGCGGATGTCCTTGATCTTGAAATCCAGGCCGGTCGTCCACTTTGCCCGCTGCTTGTCCGACTTGCCGAACGAGTTGCCGTATCGCCGGAGATTGCTCAGTGCGCCGGTCAACTGGTTGTCGGCCCGCTGTTGGGCCAGCAGGAACCGTCGCATATCCAGAATCAAATCGACGTGCTCGATCAGCACGGGACACTCGGTCGCACAAGCCCGGCACGTGGTGCAAGCCCAGGCCGTCGGATCTTCCACGACACCGCCGACAAATGCGGGCATGCCGTTGCCGGCCATCGATTTCGCCGTGGGGGCAAGCGAATCCTTGATCGCCAACACCAGTTTCTTGGGAGACAACGGCTGACCGGCCCCATACGCCGGACAAGCGTCCTGGCACCGCCCGCATTCCGTGCAGGCATCGCCTTGCATAAGCTGTGCCCAGGTGAACGCCCTCAGCGTTCCCGCGCCCCCGCCGTCAGTCGCGGCAGCGGGCGCCGCCCGGCCGATCGGCCGATCGATGGGAGAGAAAAAGACATTCAGCGGGGCCGTCAGCACGTGCAGCAGAGGACCGATCGGAATCACGACAAACAACAATCCGACCAGAGCCACATGCCCAAGCCACATCGCCAAGTGCAGTTGATCGATCGCGGCGGAAGACAACCCGGATGCCAGCCAGATTTGGGCGGTGACCCAGCCCGCAGGCGTCCACCAGGCAAGCGAGGGCGTCCATCCGGGTTGCAGCATCGGATCCTTGGCTACCGCGGCGAGCCGCAGCGACTCCGTCAGCAGTCCGCTCAGAACAACCACGAAGACCAGCCCCAGCGAGAAGCTGAAAGCTCTCGTGAGCGTCAGCCGCTCAGGTCGTTGCAAAAATCGCCGATATGCCGCCAACAGAATGCCGACGAGCGCCAGGGCCGTAAAGACGTCAAGCAGGACCTTGAATCCCAGGTACACGGGCCCGCGGAGGAACCGCACGAGATCCGCGTCAATCGTGGCCAGTGCCGTACCCAGAAAGAAGACAAAGAACCCCCACGCGATGGCGACGTGAGCAAAGCCGGGAAACCGCTGGCGGAGTACCTTGACCTGGGCGATAGCGTATTTGGCCACCCGCCGTAGACGCAGACCGATGTGATCCCATCGGCGTTCGGGACGGCCGACCTTCCACCACAACCGGGCTCGGGCCCCAAGACGCCATATCAGTACCACCGCGCAGGAAATCGGAACGACGTAGCCGAGCAAATGCACGCCGTGCGGTATGCCCCAGAAGTTGATACGCTCGATCATCGCACTGCCCTACGCACAGTGAATGTGTTTGATCTTGTCCGTCAGAACCGGAACGAATTCGAGCACGTCCACGGCCGCACCCACATGCGCAAATCCGTAAATCGGGGCCTTCTCGTCGCGATTGATCGCGACGATCATCTCGGCATCGCGCATGCCTTCGGCGTGTTCGGGCGCCCCGCTGATGCCCAGGGCGAGATACACCTTGGGCTTAACCTGCTTGCCCGATTTGCCTACCAGGCGAGTTGTCGGCAGCCAACCTTGATCGATGACCGGCCGGGACCCTGACACGACGCCTCCCAGCGCCTTGGCCAGTTCTTCCGCCATCGCCAGGTTGTCCTTGTTCTGGATTCCCCGACCGACCGAAACGATGATCGCCTGCTTGGTGATATCCACGTCGCCGGCGGGAGGCTCGATGTATCGCTTGAAGCGGGTACGCAGGGCGTCAAGACCTTCAGGCGCGGGCAGACTCTCCACCGGCGCGGCCTTGACAACCTTGCCTTGCTCCGCTTTGTAACCGCCCGTCATGACGGTTGCGATGCAGCAAGGACCCGGAAGCGGTCCTTCGGCAATGATCTTCCCCCCGCAGATCAGACTGGAGTAATGCGGCTCGCCGCCCTCTGTGGTAAATGTCCGACACGACACCGCAATCGGCGCCCCCAGCCGCTGCGCCACCCCGCAGGCAATGTCGGTTCCCGTCGCGGTGTGCCCGAACAGCCCCACCCGTGGCGTGTGTCGGCCAAAGATCTCCGCCACCACGTGCAAATAGGCTTGCGGATTGAACTCGACCAGCGCCGGATCATCCACACACACCACCCGGTCGGCCGCCCCCAGTGATGCGGTCATGCGCTCGACCTGGTGGCCGATCAGAAACGCCGACAGCCTCGTTTTCAATCCGTTTGCCAGTTGGCGCCCGGCCGCCAGCATGGTGTAAGTCAGTTCGGTCACTTCGCCTCGAAGCGTCTCCGCAACAACGCAGACTTCGCCGGTCATGCTGATGTCTCCTCAGGCAAGAATGCCTTGTTCGCGCAGCCGGTTGGCCACGGCCTCCGCAATCTGTTCCAAAGTTCCTTCGATCATTTCCGCATGAGCCCCCGTCTCGGGCACGGACATGCGCGACACCGGAAGTGAGCCGCCGATGGGCGTCTCGGGGGCCTCGATTTCGTCAATCGTCGCCGATCTCATCGCCTCCATCACCTTGCTGGTGACCACGTAACGGGGCGGCTTCTCGGCTGCTTGAATACCAAGGACGGCCGGTTGACGGACCTCGATGTCTGCATTCAGGCCGCCTGGATACTCTTTGCGTGCGACCATCGTCCCATTCTCCGCCTCCACCCGGGTGACGTAGCCGACGTAGGGAAGGCCCATGCGCTCGGCCAGCATCGCGCCGACGAAGCCGTCGAGATCGTCAACCGCCTGCGTGCCGGTCAGGATGAGATCAAACGCCATGTCTCCCATCACGCTCTGAAAAATGACGGCAAGTGCCTGGTTCGTGACGCCCTGATCGAAGCCCTCACCGGTGATCTTGATCAGCCGGTCGACGCCCTTGGCGGCAGCGGTATAAAGGCTTTCGTCCACGTCGCCGGTATCGACGGTGATCACGGTAACCGTTCCGCCGTGCCGCTCCTTCAGCAGCAACGCCTCTTCGAGGGCATGCTCATCCAACTCGTTGGGGATCAGCCGCAAGAAGCTCCGATCCAGCAGACCGGACTGCGCGTCGATCTCCAGATCTTCCACCAGGTCGGGAACAAATTTGACGAGAACGATAATGTCCATAGCGTGATCTCCTAGCCGAATAGGGCCTCAGCGAGCAGTTCGGCGATATCCCTCACCATGAGTTTGCCTTCATTTCCGGTACTCTTGACCGCATCCTCGAAGCGAGGCGTCTCGTACGAACAGGCCACGGCGAGGACGTCGGCTCCAACCGCGATCGCTTCCTTGATCCGCCACTCCGTGGTTCGAGCATGGGCCTTCTCCCATGAGAAACCGTCCAGCCACATTCCGCCTCCGCCTCCGCCGCAGCACAGGCTCAGGGCACGGTTATGCGACATCTCGACAAGCTCGACGCCCGGAATGGCCTCGATAAGCCGGCGAGGCTCCTCGTAAATGTTGTTCTCGTTGGCCCGCCCGAGGTAACACGGGTCGTGATACGTCACCCGCATTGAAAGTGGGTTCTTGAACAACCTTCTGAGTTGATCGATGCGCTCAAACAGGAATTGGGTGTAATGCCTTACCGGCCTGTCAAAACCGAGACGAGGATACTCATGCTTGAGGGCGTTGAACGCGTGCGGGTCGCCGGTGATGATCTCTCTGAATGAATACTTCGTCATCGCCTTGATGTTCTTGCGGGCGAGCAGCTCGAACAGTCCCCATTCCCCCGTGAACGCCTGCGTGTCGCCGTCGCTGTTCTCCTCCGGGCCGAGGATGCCGAATGTCACGTGCAGGGCGTGAAGTACTTTTGCCATTGCTTTGCTGACCGACTGAACACGCGGGTGATACGAGCCGTAATCACCGACAAACCAGAGCACATCAACCGGATCCTTGTGATTCGCCAGCACCGGGACCGGGATGGTGAAATCCTTAGCCCAGTCCGCGCGCTTCCGCGGCGATTCGCCCATGGGATTGCCGTATCGCCGCGAATTGCCCAAGGCGGTCTGTAATTCCGGCGGAATGCTCCCGCCGACAAGCATTTCCGTCTTGAGCGCCGAAAGCAGGCCTCTCGTCAAAGGTATCTGGACCGGACAGACGCTCGCACAGGCAAAACACGAGACGCACAGCCAGATCGTGTCGCTCTCGAGCACACCTTGCCAGTCGTCGGCGCGAAGTGCGGCAATCAGCGATCGGGGCGGATGGTCCATCGCAAAGCCGTAAGGGCACACACCGCTGCATGTTCCGCACTGAAGACATCTGCGGATGTGTTCGCCGTCGGGAGTTGCCCGGATCACCTTGTCGAGAAACTCGTGGGACGTCATGACCGACATGTTGAGATACCTCACGCTTGGAGAAACCGCATCCGGCGATTACCATGAGGACAATACTTGTGTTGCCCTGCCGTCGGCGATTGCCTGCCGGCACCGCCCTGACAACGACAGCGGGGTCCCGCGCCGACCGGAACTGACTGGCCACCCGATTGACGCGTTTCGGGCTCACCCCGCTGCCGTTTACGGTATGTGGCAACAAGACCGCCCGACACAAGGCATCGGTGGCCACGCTCCGCCCGACCGGTGTCAGTCTCGTGCCCGGATCTTGGTTGATGAATCTGCAAACAAGAACGAGGTTCCTGACGGGCAAGTCGCCGTACGCTCCGGAGTTTTCGCGGCCGGCGCGCGACTGCTCCAACGGACTCGCTCGCCGCCATGGACGGAAAAACCTGCGACGGACAATGCCGGCTTGAGGCCCAAGCCGCGCGCCAAGGTCGCACAAACGCCTCTTGCGCGACTATGCTCACTTTTTCAACCGCTTCTGTGGTGCTTCTTGAGATTCGGACGCGGGACCAGGGGCTGTACCCCCGCTCCGCCGCAGGTTGGCGGTAGAAACCTCTGAAAAGCGCGCGCACTTCCCACGTTGCCATGGGGTGGCCTCCCATAGCCTCAACCGAATGCCGGCCCCCTCGAGAGCCCGAATCCTCGCTATGGCCCTATTTCAGCCGTTCGCCACCGCGCATCGGCAATTCAAAAAAACAGACTAATGCGATCACGAGTGCCGAACTTGCCGGAGAAACCAAACACACTCGCTCACACTGACGCGTATTACAGACCATTTGCTCGAACTGACGCCCAAACCACCGCGGGATACGGCTGACAGGCCTCCTGAGTATCCCGCAGCTTGATTAGTGAAATCCTTCACAAGGATACGTGAAAACTTTCACAGAATCAAGGCCCAGGCCATGGCACGTTTTAGCCATTCTGGTCCGGAAACTCAGAGCCCAAACGAGCAGCATTTCGGAATCGCGGAAAGGCGGGTACTTGAAGCCCCAAACTGTTATGCGTCTGGGCCTTACGGAAATGGGGCATGCGCGTCCGGTCCGCCGTCCGCCTCGGTGACATCGGCGATTTCCTTGTACCGCTGCGCCAGCGGTTCAAGGTCGGCGTAGAGCCGGGCTCGGCGGATCAGGAATTCGGCCTGAGCATGCATCCCTTTGCGCCGACAGGCCTTGGCCAGCATGGCATGTACCAGCGCCGCTTGCGGCGACTCGAGCAGTTCAGCGATTCGCACGTTTTCCGACAGCGACTCGGCCGCCAACGCCGGCTGCCCGGCCCGCAACTCGTAACGAAGCTGGATTGGCAGCAGCTTCATCCGGTCGGCCAGGCTCAGCGGCAAGTCGTACAGCGGCTCGAGGGCCTCGCAAGCCTCGCCCACCCGATCGAGCATCAACAGGCTGTCGGCGAGCATCAGGCGAGCGTTGACCGCTACGTTCTTGAGGCGGCCCAAACGATGCCGCAGCAGCGCGCCACAGATCGACACTACCTCTTCGTGACGGTCCTTGGCCAAAAACGATGAAGCCAGATGCTGACAGGCAACCAGTTGAATTCGTGACGACAATGACCACCCGGTCATCACCCGGCCCAGCCACACCCGAGCGTTGTCCGTCTGGCCCGTGCCCAGCAGGATGCGGGCCATCTGCAGCATTCGAGCCAGGTGAAAGCTGACTAGTGCTAGAGCGATCCACCCCAGCAGCACAACGCTCACCAACAACGCGGCCACCCGCCGGTCCAACTGAGCCGGCTCCCACGTTGACCATACCGCGAGCAACGCAACGGTCACTATCGCCAATATGCGGATGACCGCTATCTGGTTGATCCGACGATGGAATCGCCGCAGCAGATTGTCGAGCTCCGTCAAACTCACAGCACATGCTCCACAGCCGCGTACCGGGCGGCCACGGGAGCCATCTCCCCAAACCGGTCCACCA
>ERZ795051.2384-NODE-2384-length-21047-cov-6.408632_pt1 | contig 21047 bp, 23 predicted proteins | sample MGYA00375135_ERZ795051 | MGnify/ENA primary metagenome ERZ795051 (study PRJEB30180, sample SAMN05720222) | activated sludge metagenome | isolation source: Anaerobic digester | place: Japan | collected 2015-05-26 ... | reverse complement strand
TCCGGAATTTTAAAAGATATTGATAGTTTCTATAATCTGATATATGGTAAGAAAGTTTCTATAACATGAACTTAGAGTCAGGGATGCTGATGGATGTATGGAGGGGAAATATATAGATATATGAAGAATAATCTTAAAACTTTAATAATTGAATTATTGGGACCTCAGTATAAGGAGAGTGATCAACCTCTAATTGACGAGCTCATTTATAATTTCGAAATGCTGCAGAAAGCTAAAGATGGTATCGAAGAACACGGACTCATGATTAATATAGCTCGAGGAGATCGTGATCCTTACTACCAGAAGAATCCTCTGTTCAGTGTATATGATACATGTCTAAAGAACATCAACACTCTTTATACGAAACTCAACATATCTCCTCTTGATAGAAGAAGCTGGAATCTAACCTCAGAAGTGGATGATAGCTTCGATTCTGACTTTAGTTAATGGATAACTAATGGATAAAGAACAGTATATCAATTATCTTTGGGGAACACTCGAAGAATGGATGGATGGGGTAGATGCTGGTACAGTTATTACTAATGAATATATCAAGGCTGCATTGGCCAGATATAAAAAGGACCTTAAAAGAGATGACCTCGAATTTAAGACTGATAAGGTAAATAAGGTCTTTACTTTCTTCTGGTATCTACGCATTAATAAAGATAATGTATATCAACAATTTATACCACTTCCCTTTCAGATTTTCATAGTTTTAAATATTTTTGGATTTTATTGGAAGGAATCTGGTAAGAGGAGATACAGGTATGCCTATCTCTTTACTGCAAGAAAATCAGGGAAGACAACATTTGCAGCGGCCCTCCAATTATATGGACTAATGGCTGATGGAGTAACTGATCCGCAATCTCTTCTTCTTGCTAATACCCGTGAACAGGCTTCTATCGCTCTTTCTTATATGATAGGTATAATAGGTAAGAGTCCTGCACTAAGAAAGAGGCTGGAGACTCAGCGATATCTTATTAAATTCAAGGATAGAACTAAAGGAGGATACAGTAAGATTCTATCATCTAATGCTAATAGGTTGGATGGATACTCTCCAAGCATGGCATTAATAGATGAGTGTCATGCAATGGGGAACCATGATATCTTTAATGTTATTAAATCTGGTACTCTTGCTCGAGAGAACCCTCTTATCATCATAATTACAACAGCAGGTTTTAATACATCATCGATGGCCTATGACCTATTTGAAACAGGTAAGAAAACTCTTAATGGAGAGATAGATGATGATTCATTTTTTTATATGCTATTTACACTTGATGATGGAGACGACTGGAAGGATCCAGAGTGCTGGATAAAAGCAAACCCTTCTATAGGAGAGACCATAGATTTGGACGACTTACTTATAGAGTATAATCAGAGTAAGAACCTTCCAACCCAGTTGAACAACTTCCTTACTAAGAACCTTAATATCTTTACTAATGAAGGAGAGCAATGGATAGCAGATGAAATACTTAGAGCTCGATTTAGGGACTCTATAGATTGGGATAGATTTAAAGGTAAGACATGTTATGCAGGAATAGACCTATCGTCTACAAGAGACCTTACAGCTCTATCATTATCATTCCCAGAGGATGATAAGATCTATACAAAAACTATATTCTTTACAGCAAACAATCCATCTAAGAGAATACGTAAGAATGGGATAGATCTACTTCCGTGGATAAGAGAAGGACTGATCATAGAGAGCAAAACGAGCACAATAGACTATGATCTTCTTTTTAAATACATATCAATGTTAAGAGAAGATTATAATATAGAATGTCTCTATTATGATAAGTTCAATTCTGCAATGCTTATACCTCGTGTTCAGCAAGAGCTTGGAATTGTATGTGAGAGTTTTGATCAGACAGCTAAGAGATTTAATGAACCGTTAAAATACCTCGAGAAGCTAATATATGATGGTAAGTGGTATGGGGATAAGAACCCTGTTATGCTTTGGAACTTTCGTAATGTTGTGCTATATATTGACGGAAATAACAATATCAAGATTATAAAGAACAAGAGTTTAGATAGCGTAGATGGTGTTGTATCTCTCACTATGAGTATAGGGGCATTTCTTGATAAGAAAAATGAAAAATTCGATATCTCGATATACTCTTAAAATAAAGATATATAAAATATAAAATAAAAACTGTAAGATGTTAGATTCAATTAGAGATCTCTTTTCAGGAGTGCCAAGGGTCTGGATGGGGACAGAATCTGAATGGACTGAACAAATAGCAGAACCATTGATGCTTGGTGTTAAAAAGAATCAATTTCAATTATCAGATGCTGAAAAGATAGGTGTAGCAGTTAAATGCTGCAAGGTCCTCGCAGACAACATATCTCGTCTTCCTATTAATGTCTATCAGAAAACATCACTTGGCAACGAAATAGACAGGACCGATTATAGGCAGAGACTTCTTCATTATACACCTGATGGTATAATTACATCACAAGCATTCTTTGCTGCTCTCGAATATAATAGGAATCTAAGGGGAAACTCGTTTGCAAGAATTATAAGAGATCCTCTTTCTGGAAGAGCTATAAAGCTGGAGCTTATACCTTCATCTCAGGTTGAAGGATATAAAATAGTAAGAGGTCAATTATACTATACCTATTACAAGAAGCTTGAAGGGGATAAAGATAATAAGACTAAGAAGGTGGTTGTTAATGCTAATGATATGCTCCACTTTCGTATGGTATCCAAGAATGGAATATGGGGAATGAACCCTATAGAGGCCCAGAGAATGAACATGAGTACTCTATATAAAAGTAAGAATGTTCAGGATTCCTATTATGAGAATAACGCATTCGTACCAGCATTCCTAAAGAGTAACGTTCCGGATGCTAACTTCTTAAAGCCTTTCAATGAGGCAATGAAACAGTTCAAGGATAAAAACGTAGGGCCTGCTAATGCTGGAACAATAGCAACTCTTCCTCCTTTTACAGAAATCCAGCAACTCGATATGAACATAGTTGATGCTGAGTTTCTTGCAGGAAGCAAATATGATGCTCAGCAGATTGCAGCTTTCTATGATGTACCTCCTCACTTTGTTGGACTTGAAACAGGAACTTTCAAAAATATAGAAGAACTTACTCTTAACTTTAAGACATTTGGATTAGGACCAATTACTCGTATGTACAGACAGGAGCTGGAATTTAAGCTTCTAACTCAGGAAGAAAGAGAAAATGGAAAGAGTATAGAATTTGTTCTTCAGGCATTAATTGAAACGGATCTAAGAACTAAGACCCAATACTATAAGGACATGCAATCAATGGGAGTTCTTACTGGTAATCAAATAGCAGCATTTGAAGGGCTTCCTCTTTATGAAGGAGGAGATGTTCATTACTTCCCATCAAATAACTTATCTCCTGTTGCAGATACTTCGACAGGCAATGATATATAATATGTAAGATAAAATAAATCGAAATATATGAATTTCGAAAGAAGATATTTCAATTCCAGCGAATATGGATTCAGAGCGTTAGAAAATGATGGGAAACATTTCATTGAAGGATATGCAAGCGTTTTCGGTGTAAGGAGCAAACTTATACTTGAAAGAGGCGAACTCTTCTATGAGGAGATCAATCCAGGTGCATTCACAGAGGTCTTGAACAGAGAAGGGCTTGACGTAATCTTTACTTTTAATCATAATAAGGATACAGTTCTTGCTCGCACAGTTTCAGGAACTCTAACACTATCCCAGGATGATAAGGGCTTATTCTTCAGAGCTGAGATTGACTTTAATGATACTGATGCCAAAAATCTCTGGCTCAGGATAAAAAGAGGTGATATCTTCGAAAACTCCTTTGCCTTTAGAGTGGCAGAAAACGATTACAGATGGGAAACTATCGATGGGGAAATTCCACTAAGAATAATCGATAGGGTTCAGGATTTACGAGATGTAAGTGCAGTTACTTATGCAGCATATCCAGAAACATCTGTAGGAGCAAGGGAACTTGCAGATATATATAAGGAGAAAGAAGAAAAAACCCAAAAAGATATAGATCTCGAAAGAGAAAAAATAATGATGAAAATCAAAATTATTCAAATTGAAAATAATTTATAAATCATGAAATTAAACGATTTAAAACTAAAAAGAAACGAACTTTCCGAAGAGTTAAGGAGTTATGCAAAAGTAGAAACCATAACTGATGAGGTAAGAAACCGTATTGATGCTATTGCCGATGAGATTAAAGCACTTGATGCTGACATTAAGAGAATGGAGCTTATCGAAAAAGCTAACATTCTTGAGATTGAAAGATCTAATGAAATAGAAAAGGAAGAAGATAAAAGAAGCTATCTTGACAGATGGGTTGAAGCTCTTAGGAACTTTTCTATGAACAAATCTTTCGATGATGAGTTCAGAGGACAAAATGGTGGACTTATAATTCCTGATGAATTAAGAGCTGATCCTTGGCTTTCAAGCTCTAACACAGACATAATCAACAAAACAGTTGGTGCTCCTACAGTTAAAACTGCTGGTGGTCTTGAATGGCTACGTCAATGGGGATTCACATTTGATGAAGGCCTAACTGGTAATTATGTTCTTCCTTCTATTTCATCTGCTACAGTTGGATATGCTGGAGAAGGATATGACACTTCTACAGCTGCTATTCTTATATCAGATGTTGTATTAGCACCAAGAACACTTGGAGCATACTTTGGAGTTTCAAGACAATTCTTAAACCAGACAAATGATAACTTACTTGCAGGAATGCTTCAGAAGATTGATTTTGCAATGGGAGAAAAGATTATTGAAGACCTCTTTACTCAGATAGCTGCTGACCATCCAACAAGAGTTTCTACAATCAACACTTCATCACTAAGTTTCAATAATATCCTTAATATGGATGCTTCTATTACTGTTTCAATGCAGAGACCAGCTTACTTCATGAACAAGAAGACAGCTAACTACCTAAAGAAACTTAATATAGGTTCAGATGGTATTAAGTATGCTCTTGAAAATGGAGAACTTAATGGAATTCCAGTAGCAATTCATCCTAACATTGCAGACAATAAGATTTATCTTCTTGATGCAGTTGATGGCCACATTGGATTCTGGGGTGGAAGAGAATTAATAATCGACCAGTATACAGCTAAGAAATCAGGCAAGATTGAATATCAGGTTCTTCAGCTTAATGATAACGGATTCGCTTCTCCTCAGAGCGTAGTTATCGCTGACGTATCCGCAGGTATGTAATCAGGTTTTTCATTCTATAACTAAATGGATGGGTGATAATTCATCCATCCATTTTTATTTAAAATAAGAATTTAAGATGTACGAAAGACCTACTAAAACTAAAACGAATTATCCGGTATCTCTTGATGAGGCTAAAAGGCATTTGCGTATAGATGATAACTGGGATAAAGATGATGATTATATCAGAAATCTTATCAAGGCTGCTACTCATAAATGCGAGGAATACATTGGAAAGGACATAGCAGAAACAGATAACGTCTTAAAGATATGGAATTTCATCGGGAGCGAATTATGGGTAGAAGAGGGTAATTTCTTATCTCTTACATCAGTTAAAGCAGATGACAATTCTACAAATATCTCTGTAAATAAAACACAGGTATATTATAACAGGTTCTATTTGGAGTTAACAGAATCTCAGGATCAAGATCCTCTTTATGTCTATTACAAAACAGGATATATTCCAGAAAACGTACCTGCTCTTATAAAACAAGCAGTTCTTGTTAAGATCGGTGACCTCTATGATGTGGAACGCCAAAGCTATTCTAATGAGAAAGAAAACTATGCTTATCAACGTCTTTTGGATTCTTTTAAATTAATCCTATACTAATGTATACGTCAACTCTAAATAAGCATATAACAATAGAAAAAGAGACAACTTCTAAGAACGCTCTTGGGACTCCAACTGAGGAATACGCTTTTCTTAAAGAAGCATATGCTGGGGTATGGTTGAAATCAGGGAGCACCGATTATTCTGGAGAAGGAGCTATTCCATATTCTTATGTTGAGTTCATAATAAGATATGATGACAGGGTTAATTATAAATGCAGAATAGAATATGAAAACCAATACTACAAAATAAATCATATCTATGTTGTAGGAAGACAGGACTGGATGAGGATTCAGGCAGTTGTATGGGAAGATGCAGACAATGGAAGATAAGATTACTATACAGACACCGGACCTTAAGAAATATCTTGATATCCTTAAGGAGACTTTATCAGAGAAAAACTATAATGCTATTGTAGGTTCCTCGATGAGAAAGGGGCTGAATGAGACAATTCTAAAACCTCTTAAATCAGCTATACCATATACTTCTCTTAAGCCTGGAGTTTCTATAATAAGATATAAAAAGGCTAAGTTAGGATATGTAACGGGGATTATAGCTAAGAAAAGGGATAAGAAAAATCCAGAAGCATTACCAGCAGGTGTTATTCTAAGGTTTCTTGAAGGAGGAACCAAGGTAAGGATAGTGAATGGGGTGTCAAGGGGTAAGATAAATCCTCGTCATATTGTAAGCCCGGTTCTTATTAATACTCAGAGGGCATTTCTTGACTTCTTAGTTAAAGACTTCGGAGAGACGCTCGAAGATCAGATAAATAAGAAGATGAAGACATTAAAAAAGAAATTGAAATGAGTTTTGGAACAGACCTAAATACATTAATGAACGCTGATACATCTATTAATGTATGGTGCGATGGCGGTGTTTATTATGAGAATCTTCCAGATAACTTCGACCTAACTAAAACTTGGATAGGATACAGTTTCAGAAAGATAAGTCAGACTTCTTGTATAGATTCTAAAAATGCATATACAACTTATAGCATCACTATTAAGGTCATAGATTCAGATACTCTTCATCTTGAGACTATATCAGATCATATAGTTAATTATCTAAATCATAAAGAACATGGAGGAATAAAGGATATATGGTTTGTAAGTGATGCTCATGGAATGGATCTTGAAAAAGCCATCTACATTAATACTCTTGAATTTCAGAGTTTCTATGTAGATTAAGAATATATAAAATATAATTAAAATAAACTAAAATACTATGGCAACCCCTTTATTTTCAAAACAGATGCTTATCCAATTTGATGGTTCAACTCTTGGATGTGCAACTGATTTCTCGCTTTCTGTCAATAAGGACTTTATCGAGATAGCTTGCTTAAATGCCACAGGTGGTGCTAAGCAGCAGGTTCCAGACTTATATGGATGGAGTATCTCTTTCTCAGGACTTGTTATGCAGATGTTATCAGAAGACACAGGAAAGAAAGGCTTCTATGAGTTAATGAACAATATACTTGGATCAGATACCTCTATTGGAGTCTATATTGTTCCTGATGTTTCTGCCAACGACTACTATGGTGGTATAGGATATATCTCTTCTCTTTCAATGGATGGTGGAGTAGGATCTGCTGTTACATTCTCAGGAGAAATCGTAGGAACTGGACCATTACAATCTCTAAAAACTGCTTAAGAAAATCGGGGGAAACTTATATTCCCCTTTTTTCTATAAATATTAAAAGAATAATATTATAGAAAAATGGTAGAATTTATTACTTACAAAGATAAGAAATATCCGATCAGAGTTTCTTATTATGTTCTCATGATGGCTCAGAAGGAATCAGGTGTATCAATTGATGACCTGGAAAAAAACTTCGAGGCCCAACAGCATATACTCTGGTATGCTCTTATTGCTGGACACAAACTTGCAGGAAAAGAACTTGATCTTCCAAGAGAAGATATGGTATGGGTTCTCGATGCATGCTATTTAGAATTTCAGAAAGCGATGTATCAATTCGCTAAATCTCTTATTGATATTCAGACAGAAGCCTTCTCTCAACAGGAGGCAAAGGGACAGCCTAAAAAAAAATAGAGACGATTGAGGAGATATTTGTAATAACCTCCTCTCGTCTCTCTTTATCCCCTTCAGAATTTCTTGAATACACACCAAGCGAACTTAATGCTATTCTATTCTTGTGGATGGAAGACCAGCGATCCAAGATAAGAGACAACTGGGAAAGAACCAGATTACAGACTTATCTTCTTTTCAATTCACAGAGAACACGTAAGAGTTTTATAGAATGGCCTAAGTTCAAAAAAGATATATTCCCACTTGAAACAGATAGGGAAAGCGGTAAGATTGTTACAGAGGAGCAGATACAGAATACATGGACTGCAGATAGGTGGAAGGACTTTCTTAATGGCAACTCGGGGACTACGTCTTCAGAGAATCTTAAATAAATAAGATATAAAAATAAGATTAAGAATATGGCAGATGGTACAGTAATTAATACCATATTTACAGCTGATACTGGACAGATAGAATCTGGATTTCAGAGGATTGAAAAATCTGCTAAGCAATTCCAGAAAACATCAGATAATGTAGCGTCTCAATCATCAAAAGGATTCGCATCTATAGGTAAGAGTGCTACTGGTGCGTTTTCTCAGATAACTGGAGGTCTTGGCCAGATAGCTCCAGCAGCTCAGAGTGCTGTAGGAGGATTTCAAACAATGGCAGCTGGTGCATCTGCTCTTAATGTTGCTCTTGGACCTATAGGACTTATATTAGCAGCAGTTGTTATAGCCATTAAAGCCTTAATGAGCTATTTCAAAGGAACAGTTGATGGAGCTGAAAAGTTTGCTGGTATAATGGGATATCTCAAAGGTATTCTTATGGTTGTTCAGGATGCTTTCATTACTTTGGGAAAATGGATTGTATGGGCATTCGAGAATCCTAAGGAAGCTATTAAGGAATTATGGGAAGCTATAAAACAGAATATAGTTAATCGATGGGAAGGACTTATAGAGTTCTTTAAAGCATCATTCGAATTTCTTAAGAATGGATTTAAGGCATTATGGAACTTAATAAAAGGCATCTTTAATGATGAGGCCAGAGCAGAAGCAACTAAGTATTTCGATGAGATGAAGAAGAGTCTTGTTGATGTAGGGAAGGCAGCTGTTAAGATTAGCACAGGTCTTGATGTTGAAAAAATAGCGGAAAAGGGAGCTACTGCAATGGCTGAAATGAAAAGAGTTGCAGAAGCTAATGCTCAGATAGAAAGGGAACTATTCCAATTAAGAAAATCAAATATTGAACTTTCAGGTAAGGAATCTGCTGCTCGAAGGGAGATAGCAGGACTTCTTGCAGATGTTAAGAATACAGAAGAGGTATCATTAGCTGATAGAATTAAAGCTCTTGAACAGGTTAAAAACTTAGAATTTTCGATAGCTGAAGATAAGATTAAGAATGCTCAGAAGGCAGTAGAGCTTCAAGAAAGACAGATGAATCTTTCAAATAATAGTATAGAAGATGAGGAGAAACTTCAAGAGTTAAAGAATAAAGTTAATCAAGCTCTTACAGAAAGAGATATGAAATTAAGAGAGATATACTCTCAAGAAAAAGAACTTAAAAATCTTGTTGCTCGATATGGGGAAGAATATATCAACTACACAGAAAGAGAAGCTAAGGCTGCTAAGGCTGCTGCTGACGCTAAACTAAAACTTGAGGAGAGCTTAGCAGCTTACAAACTTGAAAGAAATAAAGATACTCTTGAGGGAGACCTTGCAGCTCTTAAAGCTCAGTTTGATCAGAAACTTATGCTTGAAGAGGAGTATCAGTTAAGGAAAGCAGATATAGAAGAGAAATATAGAATTAAGAAACTTGAAGAAGAGAAGAAGGCAGCAGAGCAGGCAGCAGCAGCAGCTAAGGAGGCAGACTCTAAGGAGCTTGAAAGACTATCTACAATAGCTAATGACTCTACAAATTCGTATGCAGAAAGACTCGATTCTTACAAGAGCATGCTCGAGAAACAGCTTATATCTCAGAAGGAATTCGATGCTGCTGTTAAGGAGATGGAGCAAGCAAGAAATGAACAGATAGCAGGATTTGCAGGACAGGCTCTTGATGCAGTTTCTATGATGTATGAAGCCGCTAAGAATAGAGAATTAGCAGCAGCAGGGGATAATGCTCAGAAGAGGGAAGAGATTGAAAAGAAATACGCTAATAAACAAAAGAGAGTAGCTATTCTTAAGGCTATCATAAATGGGGCTCTTGGTATCACTAAAGCATTTGCAGAATTAGGACCAATAGCAGGTATCATTGGAGCAGCACTTATTTCAGCAACGACCGCAGCTCAGATAGCAGTTATATCTTCTCAGAGTTTTGCAAAGGGAGGTATAGCTTATGGAGAGGCTTTAGCAACAGTTGGAGATTATGCTGGAGTAAGAAGCAACCCTGAAGTTATAGCTCCTTTAGATAAATTGAAAACATTAATGGAAGAAAATACTGGCTGGGGACAGGTTAAATTCATTATAGAGCAGGATGCACTTGTTGGTATACTAAGTAATGCTAATCAAAAACAAATATATTTCTAATGTCTTTTAACACAATATATTATGGCTCGTTTAATGATAATGTTAATCAGGATAGAATTGATATTTACATTAAACAAAAGGGATTCTCAGGAGAACCAAGTGCTCTTCTTTTAGATGCAAACCCTTTAGTGATTACTTATCCAGAGAAAGAATGGGATTCCCAATTATTTGGATGTGGTTGTCAAATAAATATTATCAATCAGTCAGGTAATTTTTATAAATATGATAGTCTGTTTTCTGTTCCAGAAAGATCTAACTATGTAGAAATAGTTAAGACAACAAAAGCAGGAGACTCCTCAACTCTATTATTCCAGGGCTACATACTACCTGATATGTACACATCAAAATTAGATAAGAATATTAAACTTACAATCCCAGCAACTGATAGACTTACAACTTTAGACAGATATACACCTGCAATATTAGTTGACACATCAACATATAGAGCAGATGAATATCTGAATGCAAATGACTTAATACTTACAATGTTAATGGATACAGATGTAACTAATCATTTCTATATCAATAACACTTTAGAGAATATTAACTATAGAAGGGATAGCTCGAGCTGTATATTTGATAATATATTTTTTCAGTCAGATAACTTTCATGATGAAGAAAATGTTGAGAATAGCAAAAAATGTATGGAAAAAATTCTAAAGAGCTTTTACTCAAGAGTTTTTTATCATGATGGGAAATGGAAAATAGAGCGCATTAAGGATATGGGCTTAACCTCTAAAAGGTATACATACTATCCTCCTAATAGTCCAACAACTTCTGTAGATGTTTCTAATAATAGAATAGATCTAACATGTGGAAATTATGAAATCATAAACAGTTCACCTGAATTAAGTTATAATCCTGGATACAACAAGATGGTTGTTAATTTAAAGTACAAACAGCCAGAAACTTTGGTAGAGAACTATTTTTATGATATTGAGCCTCTTGACACAAGTAATATGTCAAATGGAAAATATCCATTACCTCAATATAGGCGTTGGATGGTTAGCGATAAGAGCTTAACAAATTATCAAGGAACATGGGATGGTTTCTTAACTACTCCAGATTCTTCATTATGGACATTCCCTATCACATGGAACCCTGACTTTACAAATCCACCTACAATGTGGATGTATGCAGGTTTGTGGGGAAGCTCCCAGATAAGAGCAGAATGGGCAGATGACCAAGTATTATCGACTATGTTTCAATTCTCCCCTCAACAACCTGGTGATGAATTAATAATAAATCTACGATACAAGGTAGCTACAGATGTGTGGCAGTCTGGCCCAAATAATGCTGTTTTTAGAACGCGATTTGCATTAAGAGCTTGTGATAGCAACGGAAAGGACTGGTGGATAGCTAAAATGAATCCAAATGATACTTCAACTTATTGGAAGGATACTCCTTATACATTTGATACATCTATAATGAAATCTGATCTGATGGCAGAGAACCCTGGAAAATCCTTTATGCTCTGGGAGATATCAAAAGAGATCAATATTTCAAGTCCTATATTTACTGATGTCTCTATCTGTAAAGGAAGAAAAAGAAGAAGGAGTTATATTACAATTAATGATTCTCAATTTTTCTATAATTCATTGTTTAATAGGTATGAAACATATACATACACAGTTCCAACAAATCCAGGATATATTTCTCAGCTCTATTTGGACGTCTATATGTTCGAACGTACTTATCCTGGACTTGGTGGGTATTTAGAAGACTATAATCCATATTATGCCTATTTTGGAGACTTTGATTTGGATATAGCAACAAAAATTCCTAAGTCATATCTGGAAGCAAGCATGGGCTATTGGTATAATACTATTACAAGGGAATTGGATATTTTTGATACAGATACGGTATTACTAACAAATGGAATATACAATTGTGATGCCAGCTTGAATTTAAGAAGCATATCAGGATGGAGAGATTCAAGTACAGAAAATTATATCTCATTAGCAGAGCAGTATATACAGGACATGGCACAAATGGTGGATAGGCCAAAATATAATTTATCTATAGATGTTAGGAGTAAAGATTCTTATGTATTGGGATTACATAATATATTCACTCATAATTCATTAAGATATCCTGATGACTCTTTAATAGAGTTTATGTGTAACGGACTTCAATATAACGTTAAAGAAAACATCTATCGACTTAGCCTTATGGAATATATTTCCGATAATAACTGGAGAGTAAATCCAATGGAATACTATTTCGATATAGACACCAGCTCATTGCAATTTAATTATTTAGGATTTTCTAATGATAAAATTGTAGAATTAAATACAAATGTTCCTTCATGGATAGTTTCATCGAGCGAGGCATGGATAGATACGAGCATTTCTGGATATGGACCTCTATGGTATATTACAGTTAATGCATCAACAAATTCAGGCAATAGAAGAGATGGATCAGTATGGTTTATTCCTACATCCGGAACAGATGTTAGTCCAAAAGTGGTTTCTGTTAGACAGGATCCTTCGACCAATGTCAATGTTGGTTTCGATATTAATAGATATGTTACAGTTTCGAATAATGAAGCTATAGACGTTTCTATCTTATGTTATGTCTATGCTTATGCTTGTTCTGAATTGGACCTATATACATCTTATGTTCAAATGTCTTATAAATCGAATGTAGTAGTAAGTGCATCCGCTGAACCTATTCAAGGAGATTGTGAAGATAACGATGCATCAGTTATGGTTTCTGATAAGGGATTAACTGATGCGTCAAATAATAGAATTACATACTCTGGTACAAGTTATAGTTCTGGATCATATGGAGAAAAGTATTCTACCGGATATGCAGTGATAACTAAAGCTGTAATTTCTGGAACAACAACTGATGTTTCCTTATTAAATAATAGGATCGACTGGGATTATTTAGGGCAAAAACATTTAAGCACAGAAGTATAAAAAAATTAAAGAATATATGCCAAAACTTATTATAATAGAAAAGAATACGGCTACCCCATTAGAGATCTCTGCAGTAACAAGAAGATTATCGAGTCCAATAGTTATCCAACCTGATTATCAGTTCGACCCATCAGACATGTATTCATTCTTTATTCCAGAAGTAAGCTTTGGAAATACTTTTTATTGGGACAAGACTACAAATCTTATAGAAGTAAGCACAGGTTTTGCTGAAGGAGTTTTTGTTAAGGAATCCTCTCTTGGAACAGACTTTGTATGGATTGGGGGAATGTTGGATGTCTCTATTGTAACGATGGATTATGCCTATGTTGATGGATCCTTAGCAGCAAGGGACACAGCTATATCTAATTTAAGGACATACGTTGATGGGTCTTTATTGAAAAGGGATGTAAGCATATCTTGGCTTAATACAAATAAAGCTGGAATTAATTATGTTGATGGATCCTTAGCAGCAAGGGACACAGCTATATCTAATTTAAGGACATACGTTGATGGGTCTTTATTGAAAAGGGATGTAAGCATATCTTGGCTTAATACAAATAAAGCTGGAATTAATTATGTTGATGGATCATTAGCATCTTTCATAAGAAGTGCATCATGCGGTATTACTACATTATATTTCCATGATAATGGTATACTTGACGTAAGTGATTATGTATCAAAGACATATGTAGACGTAAGTCTTATTGATATAAAAAGAAAGTATCTTTTAGAGTCATCTATCGGCTCAAGAGACTTCTATTGGAGAAGTGATATAGACAATACATTAGATGTAAGTACTATTGATTTAGACACATATTTCTACTCAAAATACTATATCGACCAATGGCTAACTGATATTTCATCAGGAAGGATATTATCATATTTTACTACAAATGCAAGCATGTATGATTATGTAGATAATATGATTTCAGGCCTTATATCCGATACATCTTTATTAGCTTATCAAGCATCTTATATAGACCCATCTATATTTCAGAGAGATGTTTCTATAGCTTGGCTCAACACTAATAAAGTAAGTATGACTTTTTTTGATAGTTCAATATCAGCTCTTATAGTTGAAAATAATAGGCAGGATTCCTCTATATCTTATTTATATGTAAATAAGACAGATAAGACGTATGTTGACAGCTCTCTTAATCTAAAACTTAATATATCAGATGCTTCAACAATTTATCTCAAAATAAATGATGCATCTAATAACTATCTAAAGAAGGCAGCAGGGTTTACATATATCTCTTCAGAATATGTTGTTTCGGCCAGTGATAATTTCGGAATAATAGAGGCATCAGGAACATTTGATATCACATTCCCTAATAGTCTATTTACAGGATTCCAGACAACAATAGTTAATATAGGAACTGGCACCATTACTTTAGAAGCCTCTACCCTTCTAACAAAAGACTCATCTGTAAGATTAATAGGTCAATACTCTGCAGTTTCCTCTGTTCATAAAGGAAACGGAGTATGGTATGCTTTTGGTAATTTACAATAATATGATTAGACACGGAATTTTAAGCTCTATAACGGAAATAACAAGCTTGCCTCCATTTGATTGCTCAGGGGGAATAATTACCTATGACGGTGATTATAAAATACATACTTTTAATTCCAGTGATAATCTATATGTAATAGGATCTGGAGACGTTTCAATCCTTATGGTAGGAGGTGGAGGAGGAGCCTTATATAATGGAGGAGGTGGCGGTGGAGAAATATATTATTCGAATATGTTTCTAAGTCAGGGAACATATTATGCAATTGTTGGCAATGGAGGATCAGGCGATGAGGATGGATATAATACTATCTTCAATAATATAATAGCGAAAGGAGGAAAAAAGGGAACTGATAATGGAGGAACTTCAGGGTCAGGAAATGCTGGTGGAACAGGAGTAAGCAGTTCTGGAGGAGGTGGCGGGGGAGATAGCTCTATAGGTATTAATGGGGCTCAGTATAAAGGCGGTGATGGCGGTGGAGGAAAGGTAATAGACATCTCTGGAAGTTCTATAGGTTATGGAGGAGGTGGTGGTGGTAGATATCAATTCACTGGTTATGAACCTGGCTATGGAATACATGGAGGAGGAAATGGAAGAATAGGACTATCCCCAGGAACAAATGGAGTGGATGGTACTGGTGGCGGAGCTGGAGGTACTATTAATACGGCACCACTAAAGGGAGGTAAAGGAATAATTATAATAAGATATTATAAACCATGAGAGTAGTTAGAACAAATGTTGATCCTTCTTTAGGAGATAGGATAGGCAGAATCAATACAGCAGGAATAAATAAAGTTGCTGGTCTTGAGAGGATTATAGCTACTGGAGGTGAAGAATCTACTTTTGATAATTATAAGTTGCATCAATTCTTTTCATCAGGTGACTTAATAGTTTATGAGCCAGGATGGGCAGATGTATTCTTAGTTGGAGCTGGGGGAAATGGAGGATTACCTTATTATGGAGGTACAGGTTTTGGATATTCTACATCTGGTGGTGGTGGAGGTGGAGAAGTAAAACAGACAAGAATCTATTTAGATAGGGGAACTTATAAGGTAACAGTAGGCTCTGGAGCTTCAAGTATAGGTTCTCTTATATCAGCAGCTAAAGGAGAAGATGGAAAAGGTATAGACGGTGGTGATAGTGGGAATGGATTTATTGGAGGTTCCGGACATCCCGTAGGTAATTGGGGATGGGGATGTGGAGGAGGTGCTGGAGCATCTCAAAATGGAGGAAGCGTTTTTTCAGCAGGAGGTAATGGAGCAGATGGAGGTATAGGTATAGCATCTGATTTTACAGGTGTCATGAAAGCCTATGCTGGTGGAGGAGGCGGAGGTGGAGGACACTCTGGAGGTGAAGGAAAATACGGAGGAGGAAATGGTGGATGTAATGGTGCTGGAGAAGATGGTCAGGCTAACTCTGGAGGAGGCGGAGGAGGTGCAGGCAATGCTCCTTATGGTGGTGCAGGAGGAACAGGATTTGTTGCCATAAAGTATATCACAAATACAAATGGATATTACGTAGATGCTAAAGTAGCAAAAGGAGCTATGAATTATTCATATATTCCTAAAATGCTAAATAATAATACCGATGAGAATTATTTCAATAATTTTATTGTTGGTATGAGAACCCCATTTAATCCAACCCCTTCAGCTGATAGTTATAAGTTTTTTAATAAAGATTGGAATGACTATATTCAGATACCAGTTTCGACAAATTCTGTCTATTATTATATGAACATAATAATGGATAAGCCTGTAAGATTATGGAAAATAGTTATGAAGGTATCTTGTACAGGTTCAACACCATGGGCAGATAATATGTATGCTGCTCTATTCTATGGTAATGGATATTGGTCTGTTGGTAGTCAGATTTCTGATACTTTTAATACTCCTTCGGGAAGTACTATAACTCATACATCAACATTTCCTCCTACAGAAAAAGTAGATAATTACACAATAAGAATTTGGGGATCAGGAATTGATAACCAATGGTCTGGAAGGCTATATGAAGTAGAACTCTATCCTTATTTTGATAAGTATATTAGGGTCTAAAAGAATTGGAATAAATATACTATAATATTAAAATAATCAATGCAAATGGATGTTGTAAAATTCAGAATGGTAGATGCATCCACGATTACTTCCGATATTGTAGTTGAATTATGGAATAATGGGAAGGGGATTTAAAAAGGGATAAATAAGATATAAAATAAAGTTTTACTATGTCTCAAATTCATGGACGCGTCTTCGATTCTTCAATATATGGATGGATTGCTGATGTTGTAAGCGGTATGGATATATCTACAACTTATACATATATAGATGGGTCTATTAATGAAAGAGACGTTTCTATAGCATGGCTTGATGCTTATAGACTCATTCAAGACGTCAGTATAGCTCTAAGTACTTCAGATGTCAATAAAGTCTATATAGATGCATCTTTATCTCAAAGAGATACTTCTATAGCTTGGAACACATCAATGAACCTAACCCAAGATACTTCTATAGCTTGGCTTGATGCAAATAAACTGGAAGCCTCAGATATAGCTGGACTTATATCTAAAACATATGTTGATGGATCTTTAGCATTAAGGGATACTTCTATAGCTTGGCTTGATATGAATAAGTTAGAAGTGAGTGATCTTTCTTCTTATTCAACTATATCATATACTGATGGGTCTCTTAATGAAAGAGACACTTCAATAGGCTGGCTTAATAGCAATAAGATAGGAGCTGTTACAACAACTGGGCAGGGCTATTCGCTTGTTCAGACATCAGGACCTCCAATAACTGTTTTAAAAGGGTTAAATACAGGAGATAATATAAAAATAACTTCTGAAAACTTTGCATTAGTAATAGATTCCAGCGGATTAGCTTCTAATTCTTATGTTGATGGGTCGTTAGCGTTAAGAGATACTTCTATAGCTTGGTTAAATGCTAATAAGGCTGATACAGGAGACATTCCAACAGATTTCTACAGTCAAGCATATGTAGATGGAAGCCTTTCCGAAAGGGATACTTCGATTGAGTGGCTAAGGAATAACGGAATATTCGAAGCAAGTTTGGGGGATACAATTTACTGGGATGCAGGATATTTGGAGGCAAGTACTGGTACAACTATAAATACCCTTAATGATATAGGGGATGTTTCTGTAAGCGGGGCAGAGGTTAATCAGGTACTTACTTGGAAAGGAACTTACTGGGAGCCGGCAGATGTTTCAGGCGGTTTAGGTGGGGACGCAAGTATAATGGGTTTAACAGACGTAAGTTTATCAAATCTTGCAAATAATAACGTTTTAGCGTATAACTCATCCAATGGATACTGGGAAAATAAATATACAACAATAGACGCAAGTGATTATTTCCAATATAAAATAGCCCTTAATTCTCCTTCAACTGGAGCAGCAGGAAATGCTGGACAATGGTGCTATGATAGCTCATATCTCTATATTTGTACAAGTACGAATATGTGGGGAAGAATTTTACTAACATTTGGATATTAATATGGGTATTTATTATAAAGATATGTTTTTAAAAGCCCTTGATAATAAATTACTTAGATGGAATGGTAAACTTATAAGAATGGGGGAAAAACAATATTCAACTTATGAGTATCCTATAGATAATTTAGAGGCTATTTGGAGATTTGATGGGGACAATAAAAATAGTTGGGTTGACGGGTACCTGGATTTTACATCTTCTTATGTTTCTTATCCTGACGGTGGATGGCCTTCATCTTATAGTAAATGTGGTATATTCGGAAGTGCTGGAGCTCCTTATCTCGACAGCTCTATATGGCAAATTGGTGATTTCAGTATATCGCTTTGGTTTGATGCAAGTATAAGTGTTTCCCCATCTCAGGGATTTATGATAACAACTGCTGGAAACTACTATTTAAGAAATGGATTTGTAATAGGATTTGAACATATTGGACATACGGGAAACCCTGGTAAAGTATATTATGGATTAGCCTATAGCGGAGTTGGAGATAGTATAATAGTGAGCGATGATAGTTTTATTGAAGGAAAATGGAATCACGTTGTTTTTACTTATAACTATTCAGAAAAGACGTATAATTTATGGCTAAATGGAGTTGATCAGGGTGGTAATTATTATGAAATTGTGCCGAATTATGGGCGTGGGGTTTTAGGATATAATTCAACATTTAATGCCAATGCTTTAACTAATTGTAAGATGGCAAGTATGTTTTTATATTCTAAAGTTTTAACAGAAACTGATGTGCTTAATTTATATAATAACGGAAACGGAAATTAATGGGAGAACACAAAAATATATTAAAATATAATAACCAGTTGGTTATGTATGGTTCAGACTATTTAAGATACGAGCCACCTCCACTGCAACCTACTTATCCTACTAATGGACTTATAGTTAGATATGCTTTCGAAGATAATCTTTATGACTCAGCAAATAGCTATAACTTAACTTCAGCAGGTACAGCTGCTTATGCTACAGGAAAGGTAGGAAAAGGACACAGTTTTAATGGAAGTAATGAGGCTTACACAACAGATGCCACAATAAGAGCCATTTTCGATTATAATTATGCATACACAATAGCATTATGGTTTAATAGTGCTGATACAACATATAGAATATTATTCGGATGTGATGGGACTAATTCACCTCCATATAAAAGAACTTGGATTGATCGGAGAGGCTCCACTGAAATTCATTTCGAAAGATTTAGATCATATTCAATGGGAGGTGTAGGAGCTGTCGGCGTAAGTATAACAGGTTTAAGTTTAAGTGTTGGAACTTGGTATCATATAGTTGTAGTCTATACAGGAAGTGATGCAGTTTTTTATCTTAATGGAACAAATATACCTTATACACCAAATACTGGATGGAATACTTATAAAGGAGCAAGTATGGATTCAGGAGGCACATTACAAACAACAATTGGGGGAAATAGACAGAATAATGTTAGCCAATTCCTTGGGATAATAGATCAAGTTTATATTTATAATAGAGCTTTAACACAATCAGAAGTATCTCAATTATATAATGGTGGAGCTGGAGTATAAAATAAAGAATAGAAATGGGTATCATAAAGGGATTAAATAATCGCATCGTACAGTATGAGCAGAGGAGCCATAGAGTTTCTGTCTCTATAAATGACTCAAGCGGTCTTGTATCCTCATTGGAATCTCCTTCAGCCTATTTCTATGCTAAGGCCTATCCTATTAGTCCAGACGCCTCTCTTGCTATATCATTAAAGAACTCTTCATATAGTAATGGAACTTTCATATTCGATCTTCAGGACTACTTTCCAGAAGATTATGTTGTGAACCTACCTGTTGGTGACTACATATATCAGGTTGATATTGTTGATGGAGCTATGAGAAAGACATTGGTTCAAGATAGATTTCAAATCCTTGAAGTAATTTCATAGTATCATTCTGATATATATGGATTTATAATATTATTTTAAATGCTGAAGAAAGGAACGATATATTTAAATATGGAAGATAAAATATATAAATCGATATGGCAACTCTAAATTACAATAATAGACTTGAAGGATATAAGGGAAACAGTAAATCAGTTCTCGTTATTGCCTATGACCCTTCCAATAATCTAATGGACATCACAAATTATGATGCATTCTTCTATATGAAGAAATATCCTGTTACAGCATCATCTACTTTGGATGTCTCTGTAGGACACACTTCTAAGGATCCATCTAACGGGGCATTCCTTTTCAACCTATCATCGAATACTCTTGACATATCTGTAGGAGATTACGTATATGAGGTTGTAATAGATGATTCCTCAGCCAATCGAAACACTCTGATCCAGGACCTGTTTATAATAAAAGAAAGTTTAGTATAATGTTTAGCAAAGACGACAAAGATTACTTAGAGCTCCTTATATCACCAATAAGGAACGACCTAAATTCAGTTAAGGAAAACCTGGTTAAGATAAATGGAAGAATCAACAAACATGATGAGCAGATACAAGAAGCACTAATAGAAAGAGCCGCAAACAGAGAACGTCAGAAGGAGGTATGTCAGGAGGTTAATTTCCTTCTCAAAAGACAGAAGAAGACTGAGGAAGAATTGATGGAGTATCGTTTTTTTAAAACACATCCTCGTACTATAATTTATTTGATCATAGGTTATTTTCTTCTTGTAGCCTATGAATTGGTATCTAAGTTCCTATTATAGGGCCTTTCTTACCATATATCAGATTATAGAAACTATCAATATCTTTTAAAATTCCGGA
>ERZ795051.2378-NODE-2378-length-21079-cov-24.437738_pt1 | contig 21079 bp, 22 predicted proteins | sample MGYA00375135_ERZ795051 | MGnify/ENA primary metagenome ERZ795051 (study PRJEB30180, sample SAMN05720222) | activated sludge metagenome | isolation source: Anaerobic digester | place: Japan | collected 2015-05-26 ... | reverse complement strand
AGGGTGCACCCAACAAGCAGGGAAGCCATTCGGTCCATGGCGCACCCCTTGGGGCCGATGAGATTGCCGCTGCCCGTAAGGCTCTGGGAATACCCGGCGACTTTTATGTGGCCCCCGAGGCGGTTGAATATTTCGCTGCAAAACGGCAGGAATGGAAAAAGACCCGCACCGAATGGCAGGCCCAGTTCGAAGCCTGGTCCAGGGCAAATCCGGATAAGCGGTCCGAATGGGACGCCTATTTCAGCTCCACGCCGAAACCTTTTACCCCACCGTCCTTTGCACTTGGCGAAAAAATTGCAACCCGGACCGCATCCAACAAGGTTCTTGTGGAAGCAGCCCGGGGGATCCCCAATCTGGTAGGCGGATCGGCGGACCTGCAGAGTCCCAATGCGGTAGCTCTGCCCGAGGTAGGTGTATTTAGTCCCGCAAACCGTAACGGTCGGTATATTCACTTTGGTATCCGGGAATTCGGCATGGCGGCCATCTCCAACGGTATCCAGCTTCATGGGGGACTCCGGGCATTCTGTGCCACCTTCCTTGTCTTTGCTGATTACCTGCGGCCTGCTCTCCGCCTTTCTGCCCTGATGAAACAGCCGGTTATATATGTGCTGACCCATGATTCCATCTATATCGGCGAGGATGGTCCCACCCATCAGCCGGTGGAACATCTGGCAAGCCTCCGGGCTATTCCGAATGTTCGTGTGCTCCGGCCCGCCGATGCGGAGGAGACGGCCCTTGCCTGGACCATGGCCCTTGAACGGACCGACGGACCCACGGTGCTGGCCCTGACCCGGCAGAATGTGCCGGTCTTTGCAAAGGCGGACCCGGATTGGCAGGAAACGATCCGGACCGGGGCTTATATTGTTAAAAAGAGCTCCGGCACCCCCGATGTGGTTCTTATCGCCACCGGTTCTGAAGTTTCGCTGGCCCTTGCGGCGGCGGAAAAGATTCAGGGGAAACAGGTCCAGGTTGTATCGATGATCAGCCGGGAACTCTTTGAGCAGCAGCCTGAGGCGGTGCAGAACGCCATCGTTCCCAGCGGTGTTCGTCGGGTTGTAGTGGAAGCTGGAAGCCGCATGGGCTGGGAAGGCTGGGCAAAACGGGAGGATATCCTTTCGGTAGACCGCTTTGGTGAATCGGGCCCCGGGGATAAGGTAGCGGAACATCTGGGCTTTACGGTGGATGCCCTCGTAAGCATCATTAACCGGGCTTAGGTGAGGCGGAACCTTTAGATGGCAACTGTATTCGAAGGCGATTCCTATAAAACCCCGGAAAAGGTAAAAAGGGCCATTCGGGAATATGTGCTCCTGAGGTCCCGCTGGAGCCCCTATAGTTTCTTTATCAAGGTTATTTTTAAGTACCGGGCTCTGGCTTTAAAGGGGCTGTATACTGACGATGTATGGGCCGATAGTTCCCGGGAACTCATGGGTTATCTGGAAAGCTGTGGTGCAAAATTTGATATCCGCGGTATGGATAACGTAAAAAAAATAAGCGGACCCATGGTATTTGTGGCAAACCACATGGGCACCATGGAGACCACCATACTTCCCGGCCTTATCTGTCCAATAAAGCCCGTAACCTATGTGGTTAAAGAAAAGCTTGTCCATGGACCCATCTGGGGACCGATTATGCGGTCCCGGGACCCCATTACGGTTACCCGTAAGGACCCCCGCCGAGATCTGGAAGCGGTCCTTACCGGCGGTGCTGAGCGGATTGCAAAGGGTATTTCCATTATCATTTTCCCCCAGGGAACGAGAACGGAAATATTTGACCGGACAAAATTTAACAGCCTGGGTATAAAGCTGGCAGCCAAGGCGGGGGTTCCCATAGTGCCGGTGGCGCTAAAAACCGATTACTGGAGCAACGGCACTCTGCTCAAGGGTTTTGGCCCGGTGCATCGGGACCGGATGATCCATATTGAATTTGGTGAGCCTATGATTGTAGAGGGCCGGGGCAAGGCCCAGCACGAGGCCTGTCTCGATTTTATAGAGGGCAGGCTGAAACAATGGGGGGCCAGGGTCGTTGAGCCGGCCCTTTCCGCACCGGCTGCTTCAGAACAAGCCTAGGAGTTTGTCGGACTTGTCCGTTTTTTATGAAAAAAATTGCGGCTTGCCGCAATTTTTACCTTGCAAACTCCAAAAGGAGCCGGGTATACAGTGATTTTTCGAGACTAAGGGGCCCCCTTAGTCTCGAAAAATCTACAAGTCCGACAGGCTCCTAGGTTACTTCCTGATTCTTTTACCCATGGTGATTGCACGCACCAGATTTGCCGCAGCGAACTGAAGGTTCCTGCGGCCATGCTGCATCATGGCCTCAAGGCTGTCTTCACCGCAGGAAATGGATACCCCATAATCAAAGAGATCGAGGAAGGGGGACAGATCTCCGGCCAGGGCTCCTGATAGTAGGGCCACTGGAACATTGGCTCCCTTGCAAGCCCGGGCGACTACGGCGCAGAGTTTGCCCCTTGTGGTCTGGCTGTCCGTCCGGCCTTCACCGGTGATGACCAGATCTGCCTGGGTCAGGGCGTCCTTCATGCCCGTGGCCTTCATGACGAGGAGGGCCCCCGATTCGATAGAGGCCCCAAGGCAGATTCGGAGGGCCGCCCCAAGACCACCCGCAGCGCCGTCTCCAGGATGGTCCGTGTCTTCTGCAAGGCCGGCGCGGATCCAGGCCTGGCCCAGCCGGCCAAGGCCTTCATCCAGCAGGGGGATCATCTCAGGGGTGGCCCCCTTCTGGGGGCCGAATACTGCCGCAGCCCCCTCTGGTCCTGTCAGGGGATTGGTTACATCGCAGGCTACCTTAATCGATATAGTTGCAAGGCGCGGGTCCCCATGGCTGGTACGAATTTCGTGGATATGCTGTAATGCTGCTCCGCCCTGGCTGACGGGGTTCCCCATTTCATCCAGTAGTTCAAAACCCAGGGCCTGGAGCATACCGATGCCCCCATCTACAGTGGCGCTCCCTCCAATCCCTATCAGCAGCTCTTCGATCCCCGCATCCAGGGCTGCCTTAATGAGCTCTCCGGTACCATAGGTACTGGCTTTGAGGGGGTTAAGTTTCCCCGGAGGAACGAGTTCCAATCCTGAGGCGCTGGCCATATCCAATATGGCGGTTTTCCCCTTATTGATAAGTCCGTAAAAGGCTGTGACCGGCTCCCCCAGAGGCCCATGAACCTGGACCGGTACCAGGGTTCCTCCTGCTGCTTCGGTCACTATCCGGGCTGTCCCTTCCCCTCCATCGGCCAGGGGAAAGGTTTTTATATTGATAGATGTATCTGCCTGCCGGATGCCTTCCGCGATGGCGGTGCAGGCGTCCTGGGCGCTCATGTTACCTTTAAATGAATCGGGGGCTACTATAATGGTCATGGGTTCCTCCGTAGATACTACAATTCTACATCAATCTGGCCGTAAAAATAGGTTCTGAATGCAGTGTTTTTTGGTTTTTACTGTGCATCATGCACAGTTTGAGTAAGATAATAGGCAAAAACACGGAGATAGTCCCGCCAACCGGTCTCGGTGAGTATGTCCAGTCCCAAAATATCGTTTATTTTCCGTATCCGGCCCGCTACAGAATTTCGGTGCAGATGTAACGTTTCTGCCGCCTGTTGAATTGAAAAATCAGAACGGACCAAAGCAAAGAGGGTCTCAGGAAACCATTGGGGCAGGGTGCCTCCTGTTTTATATGTTATGGCTCCCCGGGTATATTCAAAGAGACTTTCCAGCTCGACCCTGATGGTCGAATCGGTTAGCAACTGCATAAGGTGTTGATGAACCATACAGAGACCATGGGATGATGTTTCGTAGTTACGGCGAAGCCAGAGCAGCTGTTTATAAACCAGATGGTATCTGCTGATGTCCCCCTGCACCATACCAATGTAAAACCGGCTTCCCGGGAGCAGACTGTGCAGGGTATTACAAAAGTCCTTCATTCCCTGTTCCCAGATTTTAAGGTTAAAAGTCCGGGACTTATCACTGGCAATACAGAGCAGTATGGAACCCTGGTTTGTAAGGGCTAAGATATTTTGTTTATTCCGGAGCCCATGGCTTTTTATAGTACGCAGGGCTGCCTCCGGGTCAGAACTGGGATTCAGTGCGATAAGAAGGGGTGTTCTGGGCAGGACCGGATCATAGCCGATCCGGAGGGCCAGCTCGTGTAGAGAGAGCTCATCCTGTGATTCTGGATTAAGAAGTTTTGCTATCAGACGGTTCATGCCTGCCTGCTGATGGAGCATCCGGTCCCGCAGGGTTTCCAACTCCACAAAGGTTTCAAGGCTGATTTTTACCGCATAGGCGAGGCTCCGGACCTCTGAGGGGCGGCCGGTTACCCCAACCACACCAATAGTCTCCCCTTTGTACGTTATGGGCAGGTTAACTCCAGGCTTCACGCCTGGGGCTGTGATTGCGCTTTCGGTTATTTCTTCTACTTCAGAATTAGCGAGAATGAGCCTGTGGGCCCTGTCGTGGTAGGTTCCGATCCGGGATGGGTCCCGGCTTGCGATGATGATTCCCTCCTGATTCATAATATTGATATTTTGATCGATATGTTCGCCGAGGCGTACAAGAAAGGATTGTGCAAGTTCAGCGGATAGGATCGGTTTTGCCATGTTCTTATCTCCTATTCCAGCGAAGTCCTGATTGCTGCCACAAAGGCAGCGCCATCCCGTTCCGCTGGTCCCATTATTGGCGAAAAGTACCATGTTGGCAACGGCGTCTTGTCTTTCCCCGGTACGGCCTTGTCATACTGGCACCGTATATCTGATACTATGAATATGTGTAGAGGTTCAGGGTTGATGAAGGTCGCTGGGATCTTGGGCTTTCTGTTTCTTTTTGTGATACCGGGTCCTCTCTTTTCACAGAATGATACCGCCAATTCTGGGGCTGACCCTATTCAGAGGCCGGTGCTTTTACGGCAGACCCTTTCTGGACCCTACACCATGGTGGAGCGCTCCGACTGGGCCCGCTACGATAACGGGAAATACATTGGCCATGTATACCGGGAACTTCGCTATCAGCTAAGGCCCCTGCAGGAGCCTGGGGGTACCCGCTTTAGCGGGACCGTGTATGTGTTTGAGGAAACCCTCCGGGATCTACAAAAGTCAGCCCGCTCTCTGGATGACATCATCCCCGTAGAGTTTACGTTGACCCCCAATGGGTCCATCAATATAAAACATGACGAAGGGTATCCCTCTCTTCGTAATTTCCCCCTTTTTACCGATAAACCTCTTTTACCTGGGGACCGCTGGGTCGGACAGGGCCAGCGTATCGTGGATCCCCGTAATGATGGGAACCGGGTAAGCCTTCCGATTGTGGTGGAATATGTATTCCAGGGACAGGAGCAGTATAAGGGGGAATCGGTATACCGGATTAGTGCCCAGTATGCTACCCGATATAAAGGGCCAGTTCAAAGAGGCAAGATGGGCAGCGGGGCCTTTACTGAGGCAACCGGGAAGCATGTGGTGGATATTCTTATCCGTACCATCGACGGCCGGCCGCTTTTAATGAGGGACCTCCTGGATGAGACCTTTATGTGGGGCGATGGCTCTTCGGTGCGCTACAAGGGCTTTACCCTTACCTTTAGCGAAGGCTTCCTTCCCTTTGACAAGGGCGCGGTGGTCACCCAACTCGCCCGACAGTTTGGCGTCGGAGAGGGAACAAATGTACCAGCGGCCCCGCGCTCCGGGGCCGCAGCTCCTGGCGGAGTAGCTGGCAGCGGCGGTGATGTACGCGGGGATGCGTCTAGCGGCGCTACAGCTTCTGATGGGTCCGCCTCAGGCGGGCTTACAGCTTCTGGTGGATCGCCCACAGGCGAAAGTGATACCGCGGTGGCCCCGCCGGTTCTTGATCTGCCGGACCAGAATATTGAAATTGCGGCGGTCCCCCAGGGCGTTAAACTTACCGTGAAAGATATCCGTTTTGTGGCCGATTCGGACCAGATTTTGCCGGCGGAGCGGGGCCGGCTCGATCTTATAGCCCGATCGCTCCTATCGGTATTGCAGAGCAGTTCCGGAAATCCCATGATATTGGTAGAAGGGCATACCGCCGCCGTTGGAAAAACAGAAGGTGAACAGGAGCTTTCGGTACGGCGGGCAAAAAAAATTGTGGATGAACTGGTAGGGCGGGGTATTCCGGCGGACCGGTTTATGTATAAGGGCTGGGGTGGCACAAAACCCATCGCCGACAATAGTACCGAGGCGGGCAGGGCAAAGAACCGCCGGGTGGAAATCACCATTCTTCAGTAATAATAAGCAAAAAAGGGAGGACAATATGATTACCTTGCAAGGGGTTAGCAAAACCTACAATAAAAATAAAACGAAGGCCCTGGATTCCATCAACCTGATTATTCCCGATGGCTGTATCTTTGGATTCCTTGGACCCAATGGGGCAGGAAAAACCACGACCATCAAACTGATTACGGGAGCGCTGGAGGCGGACAGCGGAACCATTTCGGTGGATGGCCATGAACTGCCCGGAGCTTCCCTTGCGGCCAGGCAGACCATCGGCTATGTTCCTGACAATCCTGAGCTCTTTAGCCGGCTCAAGGGTATAGAGTTCCTTAATTTTATTGCAGACCTGTATGGGGTAGATCGGGAAAAACGGCAGCGGGCTATCGATACCTATACCCGGCGTTTTGAGATAGCCGATGTAATGTCGGCCCGGGTCGGCAGTTACTCCCGGGGTATGAAGCAGAAGCTGCTCATCTGCGGAAGCCTGCTCCCGGATCCGCAAAACTGGATACTGGATGAACCCCTCATCGGGTTAGACCCGCAGGCAGCCTTTTCTCTTAAAACCATCATGCGGGAACGGGCCCAGGCAGGAAAGTGTGTGTTCTTTTCCACCCATGTGATGGAGGTGGCAGAAAAAATTTGTGATCAGCTGGCGATTATTAAAAAGGGTGAAATTGTGTTTACCGGCACCCTGGATGAACTAAGGTCTATAAAAGGCAAAGATTCGTCCCTGGAGTCCCTCTTCCTCGAACTGGTAGAAAACGAAGGAGCCTAATCATGAAAAATCTCATTGCGGTTCTTCGGTTTTATTTCAGTACCTTTTATGCGCTCCCGGCTTTAAAGGACTCCCAGGGGAAGGTTTCCTCTAAAAGTATTCTGAAATTGCTGGGTATTGTTGTTTTAGCAGTCTATTTCGGGGGCTCCTTTGGGTTCCTCGCCTGGCAGCTCTATGCAAACCTTTACAAGGTTTTTGCCAGTATCGGTATACAGCGGCTCATCCTGGTCTATGCCCTCCTCTATGGGAGTGTGTACATCATACTGATAAGTTTTGTGTCGAGCTTTTCAACTATATATACCAACGAAATGGAAGCCTATCTTTCAACCTTGCCGGTGCGGAGTTCCTTTCTTTTAACCGGTAAAGCAGCGGCCCTCGCTGTTCCAGAGTTCTTATTTACCCTTATCATCATGGGGACCGCTTTTATTGTATATGGAATGAATGAACAGGCTGCCTGGCTTTTCTATATCAATGGGGTGCTCATACTGCTCCTGGTCACCCTTCTCATCGTTACCATAAGTTATTGCATCAGCATTCCCCTGCTTGCTATGGGCCGTATCTTTAGGAATCGTGACGTGACTATGATAGTCATGGGTTTTATCGTCATGTTTGGGGTGCTGTATCTAAATACTTCGATAAACCGAATCCTCGCCTTTACCGAAGACCCGGCAAAAATTATTTCCATGCTTCAGGCATCAAACGAAACCTTTCTGAACCTGTTAGATGCTTTCCCTCCCCTCCAATTTATCGTTAAAAGCCTTTTAGATGCGGCAAATCCGGTCTATGTATTCCTGCTTTTTATGATATTGGCGGCGGTGCTTTTCCTTTCCTTTGGAGTGTTCACTGTTTTAGCACCCCTTTACCAGCGGGTCATACAGGGTTTTTCTGAACAGTATATTAAAAAGATGAACCGGGCCCAGTCTGTGTCATTTCTGCGGACCAATACGGGCAGGCAAAGCCCTCTTATGGCACTGTTCCTCCGGGAATTCCGCAGTATGAACCGGGAACCGGTGTACTTTCTGAATGGACCCTTTATCATCATCCTGCTGCCAGTTATCCTGGGAATTAGTCTCTATTTTTCCATGGGGGACCAGGGCTCATTGGGTGAAATAACTACCCTGGCCCGGTCAAATTTCACTCCAGTTCAGCAGGTTCTGGTAAGTATTGTAACCGGAGCTTTTCTGGGGTCCGCCACCAGTATTACCTGCACATCCCTTTCCCGGGATGCTAAACATATTGGCTACATAAAAACCTTGCCGGTTAGTTCAAGCCTGTATCTGGGGGCAAAACTCATCCATGGCATGCTTTTTGGACTTATTGGCTGTCTGGTCGCGGCCGCTGTAAGCATAGTGCTCTTTCAGGTTGATGAGCCTCTCGTGGTTCTTGTACTGGCATCTTCCTTTGTGCTGACCCTGCTTTTTAATGTACTGGGGCTCTATATCGATACGGTAAATCCACAGCTCAGGTGGGAAAATCCCGTAGCTGCAATGAAACAGAATGTTAACGCAGTAATCATGATGCTTTTAGAAATGCTCAGCCTGGGTGCCCTTGGTTTTGCAGGATTCATGTGGGTAAAAGACCTGGGAACCCTCATGCTTATCCTGTTAACACTGCCCCTTGTTGTTACGGTGGTTCTGCTCCTCCTCTATTTTCCCCTGGGGATAGGTACACTGAGGCGTTTAGAGGTGTAAAGGGACTGAAATTACTTTTTGTAGAAATAGAGCCGTTTTTGATCTTCCACTTTTAGGCCCTTAAGGTTATGTAAATCATGGGAATCATTGGCAGCTTCAGCTTCATGATATGAGATGAGCCCTGAAGCTGCCAGATTACGGTTAATAACAAGCTGGTTCTTTTTTGCAAAACCCTGAAGCCGGCAGGCCAGGTTGATTCCATACCCAACATAATCTCGATATTTTAGCTGGGATGCTTCAGCGGATATTTCATATTTGTATATGAGTTCCGATACCAGAGCTCCGGCAAGTCCAATGCCAGGATAGGGCTTAAACAGTTCTTCCTCTACAAAATCGATATAGGTATCAAACACCATGAGGGCTTCTGAAATGGAGTCCTTATCAGTGGTATCCCAAATCACGATGGCCCCATCCCCTAAAAGCTTATAATAGGAGCATCCATACCCATACTGGTTAACACAGGAAAGAAAATTAGAAGTAAAGTCCTTAATAAGGCTAAAAACCGCAGCTTCCTCGTGATCCCGTAAAAACTGACTGAAATTTCGAATATCAACACAGAGAATAAGGGCTTCCGGTTTTGTTATATCAAGGTAATCGTTATTAAAAATATCTACGGGCATTTTTTTTAGCCCTAGAAGCGCAGAAGGGTCCAGTTCTATTCCACGGTTTATTGGTGTTATTGTAGGTTTATCAAGGCCCAAGACTTTGGCTACTAGTTCTTGTATGAGCGAATCCGAAGGAAAGGCTTGCACTGGTATTCGATGTATAAAACGTGGGGTATCCTCCGATGCATCGGCAATTACCAGGGTGCCATCCTCTTCCAGTTCCATATAAATTGAAAAACGGTGACCAGACTGGCGGTCTTCTACCATCAATATGTTGCTCTTTATAGACACCAGCATGGTCCCAGTGTACCATAATTTTCTGTGTAAAGAGTAGAGCAAAAAATTCTGGTTGATTGGATATTTGGCAAGTAATACATTACATTAGTTCCATGTTTTATGTCCTGTTAGATCTTTTAGTGTTGGCGGGGCCCCTGGCCCTTTCCTTTGATAAGCGGGTGGCCTTTTATAAAAAATGGCCCGCCGTGTTTCCTGCTATCCTTGGGGTGCTTCTTATCTTTGGCGCCTGGGATGTTTGGAAAACCGCCATCGGGGTGTGGTCCTTCAGCAGCCGCTATGCGGGCTCCTGGCGCTTCATCAACCTGCCCCTGGGTGAGTGGCTTTTTTTTATCTGCGTTCCCTATGGGTGCATCTTTATTTTAGCCTGTGTCCGGGCCTATATTGATGACCATAAGCTGGTTCTGCCGCGGTTTCTCTGGTTAGCTATGGCCCTTGCCTTTGGTATGGCGGGAATCCTATTCATCAACAAAACCTATACCGGGGTTGTTTTTATTTCGGTGGGGGCGGTGCTTATAATAGCCTGGCTGTTAACACCCCACAGTTTAACTTCCCGTAATTTTTGGATTGCAATTCTTCTGACCTACGTTCCCTTTGTGGTGGCCAACGGGGTCTTAACAGCCCTTCCGGTGGTATTGTACGATAATTCCCGGAACCTCAACATCCGGCTGGGCACGATCCCGCTGGAGGACTTTTTCTTCAGCCTTTCCATGCTGATCCTTTCTTTTTCTCTCTACGATTTTTTTGGGCGGCATGCCCCTGGCCCTTCTATCCGGAACCATCGCCGCCCGGTTAGCCATGCGGCATAGGTGGTAGCACATGCATATTGCCCTGGTGATTTATGGTTCCCTGGACCAGACCTCCGGTGGTTACCTGTATGACAGGAAACTGGTGGAGTATCTGCAAAAACGGGGGGATACGGTTACGATCCTTTCCCTGCCAAGGCGGTCCTATGGGGCATCGCTCCTGCAGAATTGGAAGGCCTCTGCCTTTGACTATAGTCAATTTGACCTTGTCATTCAGGATGAATTGCTCCATCCGTCCCTTTTCTGGGCGAACCCTTTGTATCAGGCCGGACCGCCGATGCTTGCATTGGTACACCATCTCAGGGTTTCCGAATCCCACCCGGCCTTTCTGATGCCCCTCTACCGGTGGATAGAGCGGTCCTTCCTCTCCAGTGTGGATGGGTTTATCTTTAATTCTTCCGCAACGCTCCTGAGTGTTCAACGTGTATTCCCAAATAACAGGCCCTATGTAATAGCCCGCCCGGCGGGGAATTTCCCTAAACTGAATAGGGCGGGTACTACCCAGGGGCAAGGGGGACTAGACATTCTATTTGTGGGAAACATCATTGAGCGGAAGGGCTTGCATACCCTGATACAGGCCCTTATAGACCTGGAACAGACGGGACACAGTCCGGTCCGGACCCTTATGGTGGTAGGGGACAGTTCCGTCGATCCGACTTATGCGAGGCGGGTTGACCGATTGGCCAAGCAGCTTCCGCCCGGACGGGTTCAATGTATGGGAAAGGTAGATGATGAGCGGCTCCTTAGTCTGTATCAGTCCAGTCAGATACTGGCGGTCCCTTCCCAGCATGAAGGCTTTGGCATCGTGTACCTGGAAGCCATGGGGCTGGGGCTGGTCCCCCTCGCTTCTCGTGATGGGGGGGCGGTGGAGCTTATAGATGATGGCGTAAATGGTTTTCTGGTTTCGCCGGGCGATTATGCCCGGATTGCTGAAATTATTGCCAGGTTAGGTACCGATCCTGTCCTGCTGCAACGGATGGCCAAGGCGTCGGTTGAGAAGGCCCGCAGTTTCCCCGATTGGGACGAATCGATGGAAGGCATCTATCGTTTCATCCATGACCTTGTCGGTGACAGCGGAGGCGGAAAGCCCCGATAATGGTTGACTGGATATACCTGGTCCCCATACCAATAGTATCGAATCGGATTTAGCCCGCCCCAGCCCTATAATCTTCCCAACCGCCTTTCGTTCCAGAGTTTTCCGTAATGCAGGTTTTTTTACATAGCTGGGGCCCAGGACATGGGGCGGGAGAACCTGGGCGGAAATTGCCGGTTGTATCCTAAAATGAAAGCCCCCTTGCTGGGCCAGGCGTACTAAAAGGCCTATCGCGGAGGACCAGGGTTTTAAAAAGGATTCGTCGGGGTGCAAGAACGGGTCCGGTTCTATCTCTCCCGCCGGGTACAGGATGACCGTCTTTCCCTGTCTCAGATCATCCACCATTGCTCGCAGCACCCCGGTTCGTTTCGAAGGATCCTCTGGAACGAGAATAAGATAGGGAAGCAGATTGGGCAGGGCAAAAAAGAATTCCCGTTCCCCTGCAACGAGCCGGATATCATCCCGTTCTAATGACGAGAGCAGGGCCAGCGAGTCTCCAACCCCGGGGTGGTTTGCCACGATAAGCAAACCCCCTTCCCGGTGTGGCTTTTCCCCATGAACCGTGACCCCGCGATAAAAACGGCGTAATAGCTTTCTGCTCGCTTCACGAAGACCCCGTTGTGGAATTTCCTTATCAAATTGGGCCATGAAAAGGGCAAACCGGAGAGCAGGAATGGCGAAGATGAGCCGTAAAAAGCCCCGGACCAGGGGATTATGCCCATAGGCGGAAAGAATGTCCCGGAGGGAAATGGTAAAGAGCTTGTAGAGGGATGCCTTTTTCATTTTTTTGCCAGCAGATCCCATTGATGGGTCAGGAGTGCTAGTTCACCCTTTATGAGCTGTGACCTACGCTGGTATATCCATTCAGGAAAAACACTTTGCAACTCTGGATCAGACCCGTTTTCTTCAAAGACGGACTGATGAAAATCCAGAATGGCCTCCAGGAGCTGCTGTTCCCCTTCGGTATAACTGCCCAGGTGAGCATATATTACCCAGTCAGAAGGGCCTGCTTCTAAAACCGTTAGGTCCAAGCTCAGCAACTCCGCAAAAAGGGTCCTCCCCGCCCGGCTTCCGCTTTGTCCCCGACCTTGCATGGACTGATGGTACATTTCCTCAACCAAAAGATCCGTCTTTGGGTCCAGTGGTGGCAGGAATGTGGTTACCCCATCAAAAAGGAGGGTACTGTAAAAAAGTCCCCCCCGCTGTACCAGACTAAACAGAGAAGGGCCCCATTGGTCCAGGTTGATGAGGTCAAAAAAGGCGTTGGAGATAAGGAGGTCCCAGGATTGGTTATGCTGTTCCAGGAAGGATTCGATCCTCGCCTGTATGGGTCTAATCCGGATGCCCCTCCGGCGCAACAGCTCCTGGTCCTGGGTGTGTATTAAATTGTCCAAGAGTTCCCTGTCCGCGTCCAGGGGAACATACTCAAAATCCCTGAGCTCCGTATGTTTCAGGAGCCGTTCTAAAAAGGAACCATTCCCGGCTCCCAGATCTAACACCGTGGCGGGATGAAAGCCCTTTTCCAGTTCCTGTATAAAACGGTTCCAGACCAGCAGATTCAATGACCGCTGATCCACCTCTTTTTTAGCCCCTAAATAGGCGGGATTAAAACTGCTCATAGGGTTCCCGCCACATCCTGTTCATAGGAAGCCCAGGCGGTGTGGCTTTCCCATACCTGGATCGTGCTTTTATAAATCCCCTGCGAAACAGGTCCTGTACTGGAAAACTCCTTTAAAAGCTCCTGTAAAAAAAAGGTGGCAAAATTTTCAAGGCTTGGTTGGATTCCTTCAAAAAAAGCCACGTCATTCAGATATATTCCGTTCATACGTTTTATAAGCCGATCCCGGATCGCCTCCATCCGGGCTATATCCGCAGCAAAGCCCTGGTCATCCAGGTTTTTTGCCCTCAAACTCCATTCAAACCGATACCGATGCTGATGCGGCCGGCTTTCCTTACCAAAATTTCCCTTTAATGCATGGGCTATTTTCAGGGATCCGATTATTCCTACCGAATACATAGGGGCTCCTTTTTATGGTTGTTCGCAGTCTAAAACGACCTGTATGGTATTTTCATGACCTTTAGAAATGTACTCATAAGCCCTGGGGGCTTGAGCAAAGGAAAAATGATCGGTTACATACCGGCGGGGCTGAATTTCAGAAAGTGCCCTAAGTACCAGCTCCATACGGCGCTTCTTATTCCAGCCCGGGCCCAGGTGACCTCCCACATTGGACACCTGGGAGCTTTTTATTGTCAGCCTCCGCCGATGAAAGGCCCCGCCCAGGCTTAGCGAAACCGGCCTTGATCCATACCAGGATGCTTCGATAATAAGTCCTTCCATGGCCATTACTTCCATAAGGTCCTGCAAGGCTGAGGCGGAGGCTGAAACATTAACGGCCCGATCGAGCCCCCTGCCTCCAGTTACCTTTTGAACAGCCTCTGCCAGGGATTCTTTCTGGGGGTTGATAAAGACCGCTCCGAGACCCTCGGCGATGGGCCGCCGGCTTTCTTTCATATCTACCAGGATGAGATTGATCCACCTCTGGCGGCTGAGCAGTTCCGCCACCAGAAGCCCAACCATCCCCAGTCCCATAACCGCAATCGTCTCCCCCAGGATGGGTTGCAGATCCTGAAGGATTCCCAATGCGGTTTCCATATTAGGGAGAAAGACCGCATCCAGATTCGAAATGCTATCGTCTAAAATAATCAGGTCCGCTTCATTGGCGTACCAGCAGGTTTGATGGGGCGCAAAGCCGAATACCCGCCTTCCCCGTTCATCAATACCCACATTGGAATACCCATATACCAGGGGATATTCCAGGCGCTTGCTTAAGCCAGGAAGGTCGCCCTCCATACCCGATGGAAAGTCTCCACGGTAAAAATGAAGTTCCGTACCAGCACTGATGCCCTGCACGAGGGAGCGGATAAACACCGTATCCTTTTGGGGTTCCAAAGGCCGTTCTCTTATTTCCACAACCTGGGGCGCTACAAAATACACCGCCTGGGCTACATTCATATAGGTTCCTTCATCAATCTTAATAAATACTACTATAATTAAATACCAATGCCATGGTCAAATTTTTATGTATGATGTGTTGACATATAATTTATACATAAATAATATGTAAATATGCGTACTACCTTGGAAATTAAAGATGCATTGATGCGTACTATATATGCAAAAGCCCGTGAGGAACACCATTCTGTAAAAGAGGTGGTTAACGAACTATTAGAATACGGGTTGCATCGAGTTTCTGGCAAAAAGGACCCATGGGAATGTCCCACCTATGATTTAGGCGGAATCCAGTTTGATTATTCTAAGGCCTGGGAATTGGTGGATGCGATGGAAGCTGAGGCTGTGGCAGAAAAATTGGAGCTTCGTAAGTGATTATTCCCGATCTCAATGTGCTCCTCTATGCGGTAGATCGGTCGTCTGCCCATCATGGGGAAGCAAAAGGATGGCTGGAATCGGTTCTTAATGATGCTTCTGATGAGGTGGGAATCCCCTGGGCGGTTCATTTGGGATTTTTAAGGCTTACAACTTCTAAAAAGGTATTTGCCCATCCTCTAACCGTAGAAGAGGCCTGTGAATGGCTGGATTACTTGCTTTCGCTCCCATCCTGTATTGCCCTTAATCCAGGGCCTGCCCATGGAGCACTCCTGCGGCATCTGCTTTTAAGTGTCGGTACCGGTGGGAACCTGGTGAACGATGCTCATTTAGCCGCCTTAGCGTTAGAACATGACGCGGTTCTGGTGACCGGTGACCGGGACTTTCTGCGCTTTCCAGGGCTGAAAACTAAGATCCTGTTTTAGCTACACATTCTATCCACAATCAAGGCCAACCCCGCCACTCCACTGCGGCGGGGCACTTTTTGTAGAGCGTTCCCCAGTGTAGCTGGGGCGGGACCGCAAAAAGTGTTAAAAATACCCGCGGCAAGTGAAAGTAGTTATCACCAGATAAGCTTTAATCCAAAGGGAACAAATTTAGAAAATGCTTCATCTTTACTAATAAGGGTCATATTTCTTGATATACTTTGCCAAATGAGCATTCTATCAAAGGGATCGTTATGTGTATTTTCTTTTAGTTTATGATAAGTTATTGCTTCCTCTGGCGTTAAGCTGATAACTTGAAAATCCATTCTTTCAGCCAGTGTAAGTAATTGCTCTGGTTCAATTGTATCAAGATTCAATTTTTTTAATCTTGTTTTAATTGATATTTCCCAGAAACTAACAGCACTGACAAAAATTTCATGTTTTGGATCCTTGATTATCTCTATAGTTTTTGAAGATAAATTTTCAGTATTTGAAATCGTCCATAAGAAAGTGTGGGTATCTAATAAATAATTCATGACAATTTCAGGAAGTCCTCTTCACTTATTTTAAAATCATCAGAAAATTGAATATTTACTTTCCCTTCGAGTAATCCAATTGTTCTTTCTTTTTTTTCTGATGAGTCCTTATAAGGAACAATCATTGCTATGGGTTTCTTCTTCTTTCCATAAAGGATCCCAAAGGATTCTCCTGACTTTACCTTTTCCAAGACCTCTGAGAAATGGGCTTTTAACTCTCCAACAGGAAGTGTTTTCACATTTGTAATATAATTATATTGATTTTTATTTGTCAAGTTGTCAAAAAAGAATAAAGCAGTTGTTCTGTGAAATTTATGCTTTATAGATATTAATGATTCTCTCTTTGCCGGGTAATCTATAACTATCAAAATCTCAATCTCAACTTATATTTTTTCTAATTCCCGTTTTTTCTGCTGTTATAACCAGTGTTGCATCTTGAAGAATAACACCCTCTCGAAGAATTCATTTAAGAAAATCCAATTGAAGATTCACGTTAAAGTCCAACTATTGATGAATGATACTTATCGTCTTTATCAAATAATGCGATCAAAGGATCTGTATCAATGAGAATTGAGTTTAGCATTGATCTTATGAGGTTTTTGCAAAAGTCTGTTACTTTTGCAAAAACCTCTTGCAGTATTTTTACATTAACAAGATAATTATATACATAGTATAGAATAGTAAAAATACTGCATGTACATCTAAGGTTGCTCTTTCAAAACTTCCTGAGTTTTGAAAGAGCCTCCTTATCTCTTATCTTTTCTTTTATGAAGTAGATAGAGAACCATCGCCACTTCAGTTCATAGGAGTCCTTTTCAGCTTCCTCTTTGTAAAACATGTCAATCATATTCAGCTCACACCAAAGCGCGAATCAGCAAAACGGGTTAAAGCGATTGTTAGAGCAATTCTTTGTATATACTTAGAAAATCAATTGGAGAATGGACAGTAATTTCGGAATATTTATAATCATCCTCATTTCTTGTTACTATGAAATCACATTGATTCCGGAGTGCAGCGTAATGTTGCACACTATCTTCAAAATCAGGTATTCTTGAACTTAAAGCATTGAGAATATCAGCATGTTCAACAGGAATAACTGTGAGAAATTTGACGAGACCAGAAATAAACTTCCTGGCATTCTGATCACCACCAGCTTTTCGTAAAATGTAATAGATATTTGTAATCTCATTTGAAGTAATAAATCCTATGGCAATATAGTTCTCAAGTAATGCCAATACAAGTTTACTTGATTCGAGAAAAGGTTTGCGTGCTAAAGCAACATCAAGAATAATATCTGTATCAACAAATACTCGCTTAATCATGAATATTTTTCCGACAAAGCATCTTCTAATTGGCTTTTATAATCCTTCCCATTGTCTTTAAACATTCCGACTAAACTATCAGTAATTGGAGATTTTAACTTATCAGCATAGTCAAATCTTTCATTCCCGGTCGATATATTACGAAGATATTCCTCAACAATACGGGAGACACTTTTATTCTTTTCATGAGCGAAGTTTTTTGCCTTTTCTATTATGGCTTTATCAATAGTCAAGGTCAGTTTCGTTAACATAAATCCACCTCATACGTATAATATATTATATATCTACGTGTTTGTAAAGGTATTTAGCTTTATATCAACTTTTTATTTAGATAGGGTACGATGTCTACTATTTTGATGTGTGTTCTAGCGCAAGTCGGATTATAGCAGCACCTTGCAATTATATTGTTTCTATTCCGTAAGAGATTTATGATTATTCTCAGTAATTGCAATAAAACAATAGTGCCCCGCCGTTCCACTGCGGCGGGGCTCTATTTCTAGTCTTAGGGTTTATATATCATCACAAAGGCGTCTGCATCGCCTGCGGAATCACCAAAAAGGTTGCCCCCTGTGTATCCCGCCACCATAATGTTGCCCTCAGCGTCCACCGCAAGGGTATCGGCCCAATCTTCGCTACCCGTGCCAAACTGCCGTGTCCAGAGCTCGTTCCCCTTCGGGTCGTACTTACGAACAAAGGAGTCGTAGTTGCCCGCAGAGGAACCAGAAAGGTTGCCCATGGTGGTTCCTGCTACCACAATGTTGCCCTCAGCGTCAACTGCAAGGGCTTTGGCAAAATCATCTTTAGCAGTTCCAAACTGCCGTGTCCATAGCTCGTTCCCCTTCGGGTTATACTTCCGCACAAAGACGTCGTAGTACCCCGCGGAGGAACCAGAGAGTTTGCCCTCTGTGCCTCCCGCTACGATAATGTTTCCCTCAGCGTCCACCACAAGGGCTGTAGCTTCATCAATAGTAACTGTGCCAAACTGCCGCGTCCAGAGTTCGTTCCCCTTCGGGTCGTACTTCCGTACAAAGGCGTCGCTTTCTCCCGCGAAGGAACCAGAGAGGCTGCCATTTGTGGATCCTGCCATCATAATGTTGCCCCCAGCGTCCACCGCAAGGGCGTTGGCAAAATCATCTTCAGCAGTTCCAAATTGCCAGGCGCTGAGTATGAAATCAGGCAAAGATTGCATCATTGTTACACTCAATACAACCTCTTTATACAGATTGTCTTTTATTGCCTGCACTATAAGACTGTAGTTGCCCTGTGGCACCGAAGCAGATGCAGTAATGGTAAGGGGCTGTGTGATCACTTGAGCGCTATTCACTTTAATGCTTGCGGGGCTCAGGGTAAGCCCTGGTACAACGTTACCGCTGGTATCTAATAGGGATAGGTTCACCGTCCCGGTGAGGCCATTCTGAGGGGTGAGGGTCAAATTTGTGGTACCACTCCTGTTTGGAGAAATAACGATGCTTGCAGGTGCAAGGGAAATGGTAAAATCCGGGGCTGTCTCACCAAAGGCATGAATGATAAAGATTAAGAACAATGCACCAATCAGAACATTTTTTCTGGACCTTGCTGTTTTCCTTGTATCCAATTTTTTCATACATAGCTCCTTCTAAAATGTGTGTAACCATAGACCTGACAGGTCACCGTGTTATTGTGTGATACTGTCGGTATGTACTATTCTTAATAACTGATCTAACTGGACAATACCTATTACGATGGTATATTTGAGTATAAGACTAATGTTTTTCTGCAGTCAATGTTACAGTGAAAGGCGATTGAACAGAGTATGAGCGGTAGGCAGGTACGCTTGTAGTCCCGGATGCTTCAGGTGGCTAGCAAGGCCCCGTAGGGAAGTGCACTATTTGCTTTTCTCCCTCAGGAAGCAATTCGATTCCTCAATATAATGCTCCTATGTAGATCCCGCTCAAGTCAGGGCCTCTTCTTCAGATTAAATATATACAGACCAGTCAAGCTAATCTGAAATCTAACTCAAAAGCGACTATTCCAAATACAAAAAACTCCAAGATGCTACTATAGGTCCAATCGCCTCTATCGATACAACCCGACCCGATATATCCGCATGTAGGCGTTAAAATCCTCGAAGGCTGCGACGATGGCCACACTTGAAAGGAATTGGGTTCTCACGTCTTTTTTGCCGGTGCTTTCGGCTTTGAAGGCGCTCCAGGGGATGCGTATGGTCGAACGGGTGGCGCTGGACTTAAAGGGAGCTCCGTAATAACTCCAGGGAAAGAAATTGTCCTTGGTTCGCAGGAATACATACCAGGACGTTTCGGTCTGTGCGTCAACCTCCAGCTCCACACCGGAATAGGCTGAGGCATCAAACGTTCCCTTTGTATATCGGAGCCGGACCTGAATGAAGCCGCCGCCCTTGGTAATGACCCGGCCCGCCAGTACCAGCGCCTTGCCGCCATCTCCATCAATAATGATGGGGGAAACCAGTTCGGATTTACCACCCATCACCCGGTCTGTGAAGGATTCCCAGATCCAGGATGGAGCTTCCGACGGCGAGGATGATAGATTGGATATGGTATACTCTTCCGCCGAAGCAGTAGCCATTGCTAAGGGCATGGCAAGTAATAACGCGATAGTTTTCATTTATTAAATATACTCATTTTAAGCAGGTTTAGATAAACTATTGAGGTTTTTGCAAAAGTAACAGGCCTTTGCAAAAACCTCAGAGATATATTCAAAAGCTTAGCTTGTGAATGTTTGTACGGTTATTACGAATGGCGTCCATCTGTTGGCAGAAATCGTCCCAAGCTCTATTTAAGAAAAGAAAAGTCCAGAACTGCCGGGGTTTCGGGAATCGAGGGATTCCTCAGTTCTTGAGGGCGATTTTGTTTAATTCACTTTTAACCGTTCCCGAATTTGGGTATAGGGGAAGAGCCGGTTGAATTCCATGTAGCCCGCCAGGGCGTTATAACTTACGGGAATGCCGGACTCTTCAAAGACCGCCACGGGATTTAGGCCGCCGATAACGATAAGGCCGCAGCAGCCCTCATGGACCGGTACATTCAGTACATCCCGGGAGGGGCGGCCGATTTTTAAGAAGGCACCAAGGCCAATATCCTGGAGCTGACGGGCTAAATCCATCGCAAGCTGATAGCTCTCTCCCGGTATTTCCCGGAACCCCGCACCGATTCTCCCGTTGCCATCCCGGATAGCTCCGAGGTAATCGGTCATTTTGCCCCGAATAAAAAGCTGCAGGGGATCGATGCTGGTGCCGTCGTAGCTGATAAGTTCCACAAACCGTACGGCCTGTCCCTGTTCCAGCTGTAAAAGACCGCTGAACAAGGATCGGGTCGGGATACCGTATTTTAAGAAGACTCCATTCAGGGTTACCGAACAGACGGTACAAAAACCGATGTGCCCCTCCGGTATCGTATTGGCCCCAATACGTTCACCCCCATCCAAGAGGTTTACCAGGGTCCCCATGGCATAGCCCAGGCTGAACACCTGCTCCACCAGGGGCAGATACTGAATAAAATCATCCTTCTTAATTATTGCCAGATTGATGACCACGGTCCCCTTACGGCGGGGCAGGTCAAAATCCATGGTGTAGGTCATCTGGTCTATCCGGGTGGACATATACCCCACCCGATGTATGAGCCGCTGTTCATCCAGGAGGGTGCGGCCCTTGTCAGTAATTTTACGTCCCTGTTTTCCGATAGACTCAGTCAGGCCCTCTGCATCAAAGCGCTGCAAATAGAGCCTGATGGTCCGCTCACTCATCTCATAGCCCTTGTCTCTGAGCAGGGATTCTATTTCGCCGCTGCTCAGGGCCCGATCCATTTCATCAAGGGTTACCAGGATGGCCAGTTCCTTGGCTTTTTGGGAATCTACTTCCATAGGTCATTACTATAACGGGGAATATGCCTGTATACAATAGAATAAAAT
>ERZ795051.2369-NODE-2369-length-21120-cov-5.059862_pt1 | contig 21120 bp, 2 predicted proteins | sample MGYA00375135_ERZ795051 | MGnify/ENA primary metagenome ERZ795051 (study PRJEB30180, sample SAMN05720222) | activated sludge metagenome | isolation source: Anaerobic digester | place: Japan | collected 2015-05-26 ... | reverse complement strand
GACAGAGAATGGATTTGTAAATCTTGTGGTGCTGTTAATCAAAGGGATTTACTCGCAGCACAGAATATTTTAAATGAAGGTCGTAGGAGTTCATGCGACCTAACGGACGCAGAGGCAGAGGTTACGAAGCCAACGAAGCGTCTAAAATCTGAAATGTCATCATTTGACATTGAGATTTAGAACTATGCAGGATTTCCCCTGCATCTTTTTTTTACAATCATTTCTCACTCTCAATGTCATCGTTGAACAATGAGAATGAAGCACCACTCATTGTTTTATCAAAATTAGCAGATATATCATTATTGCTTGTAGGCAATAATTTGAACTTACCATATAATATTGTTTTGAATACTGCCTCTGATGTTCCTTCGCCCTTTTCTTTAAATATAAGCATATTGCCTTTTAGGAATTTATCATCGTTTATTAACTGTCCCTTAGCCATTTCATACATATTCAATGCTGTATATCTAAATGAACTACCAAATGTAGTTAATGCTTTTGTATATGCATCTATATTCATTAATGGATGAGCTGACAGTCCTGATTGTGAATATATATTTTCTATTGTCAATATTGATAATCTACGTGCTTGATTTTTTAAATCACTAATATCACTAATATTAAATATTGGTTCGGAATTATAATCTTCTGCATAAGCCAAATATCTTTTGCTTAACAAATCCTTATCAAACCCGGCTGAAAAGTTTAACATTTCAGATTGAATATCCATAGCCAATCCTCTGATTTTATTATTAAATAATTCATAATCAAAATCTAATTGTTTACCTGACTTTTCAGTTGGCATTAATGAAAACGCAATATTTATTATTTCGTTAAATATTTTATTTGCATCTAATCCTTGTGCATTAAAATATCTGTATAGTTCTACATTTTGTGAATATAATTCCTGCTTATTATTTTGTTGTATGTAAGGAACATTAGAATAGAAAAACGACAATTTGTCTCCATAGTCATTAATGAATGATTTATAGAAATCACTATTTATTAAACCATTATATAATTTATTATATGCTAATATAGAATAAGCAATAGCAGACTTATATTCTGTTGTATTGTTTTCGGGCGAAAGAGCATAATTTAATTTACTTGATGGGTCTAATTTAATACCATCAAAGGAATTAGCCAATTTTTCTTTTTCATCATCATCCGGAATTATCAATCCATAGAACATGTATATTAATGTACCCATTAGATGAATCAATAATGTGTTAAGAGATAATGTAATTATGTTTGAAAAATTAACAGCACCAAGATTATATAAATTAGTGTATCGTGGTTTATTCTGAATCGTTTTAGATTTGCTTATAATGCCCAATTCTTTAAATGCAGTATAATACATATTCTTTAATATCAATCCAATTGTGGTAACAAGATAATAGGATAATGAATATGCTATGACAATTGATGATGTAATCATACGTATTACCATATTACTCCGTTGCGTATCAAGTAATGTTATATTTGGGATATTAGTATGTTTATAATATCCTGACGAACCAATATATCTGTTTATAACAGGGAATAAATATGATTTTAAAAATGCCAATATCTTATATATTATATTGCTTGCAAATGGTGAGCTATATTCATTTGTAATTGAATAGGTAGTCCTAAATATTTCTGATTGTACCATCGCTAACACTTTCAATATTTCCGGTGGAAAGACAATATTTCCACCATCATCGTATGTTAATGCATATCTATCTTTATGTACAAAATCACTATGAATAAGTGTATTTTCTAATTGCAGTGTAGTTTTGTTTATCTGATATAAGTCCTTAATACTAAATTTCTTTGTTACAATAACACCATTTTCATATACTTCTATTGGTATTATTTTTTCTTCAATAGATGTAGCTTCTTCCATTAATCTTGTTAGCAACTCAAATATAAACTTAGGTTTATATGGTGTTTTCAATAATGATAATATATTGTATGGTGATATTGTTAATCTTCTGCTTAATATTTTTGTCAATAAATCATCTTCCAAACCCAAATAAAATATTAATCCCAACGTTGTGTCATCTACTAACTTTTGTGTTGACATTCCACTTGCCACTAATTCTATTTTTAACGATCTACGTGTTGCACGTAATTTAAACGCATTCTTGCTGAAATTGGAAATGCTATATTCAGAATGCAATGCACGTGCACCTGATATAGATAACCATGTGATTGTTTGTGTTATATAATTCGCTAATAAAACAGTTACAAGATGTGGAATACTAACACAATAAAATGCTATAAATCTACCAACTCTTGATATTATCTTTACAAGATTTGTAAAGATTTTGTAATTGTTTACTGAATTGAGTAATGAATAGTTCCTACCACGATAATTTAATAATATAAATGAGGAAATCGCATTGTCTATAAATGGTCGTTGTTTGTATTCAAATAAAGAATTGAATTTCCCTAAATTTATATTTTCAATGTTTAAATTATCCGGTATGAATGAATCTATTTTTCTTACATATGACAATGATAATGGTAATGAAAATGATTCCTTTAATCTTTTATTTTTTTCAACATTCCCAAAGTATTTTATAAAAGATGCAATAGATGTAGATACTGTGGATATGTTCTGTCTATGATTACCAAATAGTGGAACACTTGATAATCCGTAATTATACATTGATTCACTATTCTTTGATACAACATTTTCCCAATTCTCATCATCAGATGTTAGCCCTAACGAAGCCATTATTAAACCCCATGTTTTTTTTATCATGTCTCGTGGCGTTCTGGTTTCTTCTAACGTTACAGAATATCTTGGTATTTCAGTATATAATTTAGCATGTGTATTTAGATTTCGTTGTTGATAATCTAACCACCATGACAATAATGATAATAAATCCTCAAATGCATTTTTATCTCTTTTCTGTAATTCAAAAAATCCTTCATTTATATACTCTTTTGTAATTCCATTTTTTATCAAATATTTATTTATATCCAAATAACCACTTCTAATTAAATCAAAGAATATATTATGTGTTAATAAATCAGGGTGTGTATTTAAAAATAAGTAGGCATCCTCAACTTTACTAATCATACTCATTTTGAGTATTTTCTGATTTTGTTTTTTAGGATCTTTCAGTTTTTCTTTTTCCTGCAATTTTATTATTAATAAATTTGCTATTTCAATAAATATTTTAGAGTTAAATATTTTTGGTAAATAATTACCTCTGTTATCGACAGTTAATCCAATAATATGTGGTGTTACATATTTTAAATTTATATCTTTATTAACATACTTATTACCCAACGAAAATCCTTCAAATAATGTATCAAATATTTCTTTTGTGTATTTTAATGGTCCTAAAAAATTCGTGTTGAATATATATGCTTCTTTGCTTCTCGGAACACTATATTCTGCAAATGTTGATACCTTTACTGATATATAGCTATATGGTGATGGTGTTTTTACTTCATATAATGTTGGATCTGTTATGTAGGTTAGATGTGATATATTGCTATGTAATATGTTATCATATCGCAGTAATACTTCTTTAGACCACTCCGAATCTACTTCATTTTCTCTATATTGTATTTGTACATCTGTGAATCGTCCATTTGTTTGACCTATTGTAAATTTATAAAATGTGTTATGTATTTTAAAATAGTGTTCTGAATTTTCCTGTGGTATTGTATATGAACCATTATCATCAAATGCTCTTGGTAATGCTAATAATGCCGTTACAAATGGAAGTTTATTTAATGTATCGTTATTTACAAAATTAAAATATTCTAAATTATTAGAATCAAATTTGTATATAATCTCTAATAATTGTTTTATCGTTTGTGGTCTTATTTTCTTTTCAATATCTAATTCATTTAATAAACTTTCAATATCTTTTATGGATTGATAATCTGTTAATGATGTTTTTATTTTATATATTTTATCCGATAGTTCTTTTGTTAATTTATTTAATTCTTCTATTAATGTAATGTTCTTACTTATTGTAATTGGAACATGATTATTACCACCGGCAAATACATCTTCATATAAATCATCAAATATATTATTGCTATTTATTTCTTTTAGTTTACTTATTACAAGTTCTGATAATGAACGTATGTAGTCTATTTCACTTTGCGGAATACCATTTTTTAGATATACCTGATATATACGTTCATATATATCTTTTATTCTCGTATAATGTATAACCTCACCACTACCACTATCACGTTTGTAATATATACGCAATTTAGACGATAAAATATCTATTAATGTGGCTAATGATGTAATATCCTTATTACGTGTATAACTATCATTTACTAATAATGAAGCTATTACATCCTCAATAAAGCTATCATAATTATATGATGTTCTATTATATGCAATATTTATGCGTTCAAAATATTGTTGGAATATTCTTTTTACCAAATAATCCGGTTGTTGTTTTTCGGCATTAAATAACATCATACGCTGTGATAGCAAATCACGGTATTGTGTGTAAAGCTCACGTTGATAATCATCGTTTTTATTAATAGCATTATTTACTGCTATTTCTAAATTTCTTATTTCGGATGTTAGGTGATTAAATTTTTCGAGTAATGCCTTTACATCATCAACAATTTGTTCCTTATTTACATGATACTTTATGCCATCTATTTCGACAGTATCATTAACAATTGGATATGATACATGGTCAATTTCAACTTCATTGGTTTTAATTATTTTGTCAAATAAACTTTCTTTTAATTCATTATATTCTTCTGTATTGTAAGAATAAAAATTATTAAGCGTATTGTTTATTTTATCAATTTCTTGTTTTAGCTCATTTATTTTAGTCTGATTTAAAACAGACGTGCTACTTGTACCTGATGCTAATGGTATTAATTCAACTATACTGTTAATAAGATTTTTGCGTTTATTAACAAGGAAATTATATCTATCATTATAATTTTTTTGTGGAACTATAAATGTATAATTCTCATCTTCCTTTTCTTCAATATTACCCTTTTTCTTTATTAATCTGTAGTGCTTTTCTTTTGTAAGAAATCTATCAAGGTTAGAGTTTTGATTTAATAGCTTGTTGTTTAAATTACTAAGTACATCTTCAAGTCTTTTTGTTTCTAATAACACCTTACTTGCATTTCTACGTTTACTTAAATTTAAACTTGTTGCTAATGTACTTAACACTAAATTATTATTTACTACCGCTGATGTTATTGCCCTCAAATTATCATCATTAAAACCATATGCTCCCAATACAAGTACTTTAACTATTTCCTTGTCAAAAATATAACCGGCATTTATTATAGAATTTAACTTATCCATGAATCTTTTTAATTGTTTCTTATCCATGAATGAAGTTGTATTCTTTAATTCATTCAATATAATACTAACTTCATTAAGTGTGTTCAATGTTTCATTAGAAACAGAAACAGTATCAATATCTTTTAAGTAGGAATGAATATCTTCCACCATTTTTACTAATTTATTTTTCCCATCGTCCTTATTGATAATATCAAATATGGTTTTAGTATTAGTTTTATTTATTGATGCAAGTTTGTTGTTTATATCCCTAATTATATCTATTGATAATACATTATAAGCAGAATAAAAATATTCAACCAAATAATCTACTAATAATTCATCTGTTTTAATTTGTAGTTTTTTATTGTAAGATATATATTGTGTAAATAAGTGATTAATAGATTCGCTTAAATCATCCCTTGTTTTTTTATCGTTTATATTTTCAATGATAATTTTATTGATAAAAGATTGATATGATAATATTTGTTTTGATATATTCTTATTTAATAATACAATGGATGTTGGTATTTCAAGCATTTCCGGTTCAAATGCAATTATTCTATTAGCTGAATTATTAGATGGTGTATTCATCCATTTATCATATAGCTCTTTATTTTCTTCATATAATAAATTTGTTAGCTGCATCATTTTATCTAATAGTACAATACCATATACAGCTTTATCAAATAGTATTTTTGCAGATTCTTTTGTTAATGACTGATTTGTATTGCCACTATTTAATAATGATATTAATGTTGAAAATTGTTTTTGGTGTAATTCTACAATAAGGTTTATTTGACGTATTAGGTAATTATTATTTACATATACATCTTCTAATGCTGATGATAATTGTTGTGATTTTTTTACTATCATCTTACCTGATATAAAGGATTTAACATCTGATATTAATTGATCAGAATCCTTTTCAAATTTACTTATGATATTTTTTGCCTCATTTGTTAATTGAATATTGACATTTTTATTAATTAAAGAATCAATACTATTCTTTATTACTTCCAATGAGCGTGAGTAATTGATAATATTATCTTTAAGCTGTTTTGTGCTATTAGAATTTACAACATAATTTATGTTTGCAAAAAATGAATCTTTATTAAACTTACTCAATTCTGTATCGATATTTTCTTCTTCAATAAATTTTAATATATCTGATAATTTAGAATTATTCCGTAAATCATATTTTGATGGTAATCCTAAAATGTCTTTAACAAAATTAATTATCTTTTCTAATATCTTTTCTATTAGTGTTTTACTATTCTCATCAACCAATAATTTATCACTAAGGTAGTCTGTCAAATATAAAACAAGTATTTCCATTTCTGCCTTAGCCTTATTATTATAATAACCTAATGCATCTAAATACTTTTCTTTATATTCAGGTATCTGTTTAATGTGATTTATTAATTCACTAAAATCCTGTTGGTTATTATTATAGTAAACTAAAATAAATGGGTGTAATAATTCATGTAATATATCTGTATTGTTACTAATTGAATCATTTATAAATATTGTACCATTAGCGTAAAATATTTTTTCTCCATTATTTTCTCTGCCAAATAAACTTAATGCAGCATCAAATTGTTGTTCATTTAATATTTCAAATTTAATATTGCTGCGTTCTAACATGGAAATTAAAAATGATAATAACCGGTCATTAATATGATTAGAATCAGTCATTATCTTTGTTAATTTTGACAATAGTTCATTTGATAATATTGATGTACTATTATCCTGATTATTGTAGTTTTTAATATTGCTGAAATACAACGGATTAGATTTTACATAATAACCATTATAGCTATCATAGAATAAATAATCTTCTGGTGCATTTTGTGTTGTGTTGTATAGTTTAGCAATATTCTGTTCTTCTGATTTTATTTTTTCATTTAAAATATCACGTATGTCATCATCCTTAATAAATGATAAATCATTATACTTAGATGTTAACGATAATATCTGGTATAAATTATTAATATTATTAACTCCATGTATATAAGCAGTATTTACAATACGCTGATAATTAAAAATATTTAATGATGGGTTGCTTAATAATATCGTTGCATATAGCTGATGTATTATCATCTTTTGTGATAGTGATAATGCATTATATATAGTATTGAATATTTGTTTTGATAATTCCTCTACAATCAAATAATCTTCATCAACAAAATCTGATGATAATGAATATATCATTGATTTAAAACGGAATGTATTTAGTTTATTTACAAGTTTAATGTCAGATATTATATGCTGTTTTGATATGTCATTGTTATTTGAATAAACTAATATCCTATTATTATCAATATAATAACCGGTATTTTTTAATTCATTCTGAATGTCATTGTTGTAATCTTTAATAGCAACATTATCAATCGGAACAATATCCATATCAACAATTTCATGATGTTGTTTTATCACATCACTTCCTAATTTATAAGCAATTGCAGATACATTTAACTTATTACTCCTTACTAATGAATCAACTAAATTATAATCTCCATTATGTAAATATAATATATCTGTATTATTAGATATTCTACCAGAATGATGGACGGTTAAAAAAGGAGTATCATTATTCGTTATGTCTATATTATTACTATATATTGTTAATAATAGAAATTCTGATAGTGTTAGATCTTCTACTGATTTTGTTATATATATATTAGTATTGGATATTGGTCCATATAAAGATTTTACGTATTCTAATGTAGTACTATTAAATAACTTTGATATTTTCTTGTTGTGTTCTGTTTTGATATTAATACTATTCTTATACGAACTTATATTTTTATCTGCTGCATATACTTTATATCCAATATTCAAATTGTTAAATACATTATTGATTACTTCGATATTATGAATATCTTTATCAAGGATAGGATTGTTTGTTTGTAATAATGTTTCTATGTGTTGATTTGATAGTATTTCATTTGCAGCATTTATCTTTTTTAATGTACCATAAAGTTGTGTATCAATTCTATTAAAATTATTAGGTCTAAAATTACAGTTCATAATTAACAGGCTTTAATTTTTATTTCTTCAATTTCATTGCTAAGATATAACAAATGTGTAATATCATTTGCAAATTTAAACATTTTATTTAACATAAAATATAATGATATAGCTTTTTCTAATAATATTTCATTCTCTTTATACATTTCTTTTAGTAACGAACTTGCTTTTTTATCAAATGCAATATCACCATTTATATATTTCGATACCTTATCCATATCAAATGCTTCTTCTAATATTGATTTTGGCAATACTGTGTTTGTGTTCGATGATTTAATATATTCTAATAAGGGTCTTAATATGGAATTAAAATCCATTATTTTCACATTATTGTCGAATAATAGTAATTTAATATAATCTGAAAAATCATTATCATAATTATCCTTTTTGTCATCTGCAATGATTAAGCCGGAATTAGAATAAATTATATTCTTATTATCTGAAATTTTTTCTAACAAATAATAGGATGCTGACGACATAAGTTTAACATTACCCTTCTTTATTTTCACGTATTTTGATAGATTATATATTGGTCTATCAGAATAGCTTATTTCACTATTTTTTGTATCTGTCTTATATTCTGAAACAATAGAGTTGAATATTTCTATTGAACTTGTAGATATGTCTTTATAATAATCCATTCTTATATATGTTGGAATTACGTTTGAAAATTCCTGCAAACTACTTGATATTTCTAATGACATAAGCGACATTAGAAATACTTCTTTCATTTCATCTGAAAGTGATTTATATATATTAATAAGACTATCTTTAACTTCATTATATGAAGCTACATTCATTACAACATTTTCTTTTTGTACTACCTGCAATCCGACAATCCCAATAATGTTTTTATCTTGTATATCAAAATATTTATTGAAAGGTGAATCTTTGAATTGCGTTTCCATTAAAAATTTTAAATAATATCCGGCATATGAAAAATTGGGGTCTATGACTGTGTTAATTAATATAGAATTAAAATCATGATTATTAATGCCATTTGCTATTAAATATTTATTAAACATTTCAGGAAATAGTTGACCATTAAAGGTATTAGATTTTTGCGAAAGTGCATTGTATATATTTTTTATGCGTGATAGTATTCTATCTTTTATATCTCCATTTAAGTAATAAATAGACATTAATGATGTATTGTTTTTATTTGTATCATCTTCTGTATATGTTATGCTATCAATTTTATTGATTACACTTTTAGCTAATAGTTTATTGAGAATATCATATTGTTTATCTGATTTTGATAATGGTTCTGTTTCTATTATTTTATCAAGATTAACAGATAGATTATATAATTGTTTTATTTCATTCAAGCCTACATGTAGTGAGCTGGAGTTTAAATATGTGTATGCTGATAATAAATCAAAGTTTTTATTCATTCTATTAATAATACTTATGTAAGGTTGTTGAGTTGGCGTGTAAATAAGTTGTTTGTCATAATTGGTATATTCTATGTCTATCAATTTTTCATTGAATGATTCCCTGTCATAATCTTCTTCCATATTGTTAACATCAACTTCATTCTCCATTTTTAATATTTCAATAAATGCCTTTTCTGCACTACCCCTTAACACATCACCAAGTTTACTGAACATGTCTTCATATAATTCTTCATTTAATTTTAATAATAAATGAAATTCTCTATCTAAATTCAAGGCATTATTGATTTTTGTGATTGTTTCATTATTGATATTGGATGGTATTATTTTATCTATATATTTTAATAATACCAATAAAGCACTACGTGCTTTATACTCGTCTTTATATCGTTCGTATTTTTTCTGTTTTAATTTACCCATCAATGCCATTAGTGCTATTCGTTGTTTTTTCGGCATTATTTTGGATTTACTATCAATGTCTAAGAAATTATTTAAAAAACCAACAAACTTTTCTTTTGCGATTTTATCTGTTTTTAATAATTCCTGTAAATTATATAAGAAAGGTGATGATTTGAGATTTGAGTTTAGTGCTAATTTGTTTTGGTCAGAATTATACATCAAATTTCTATATGCATTTTTATGCCTTTTAAACAGATTAATTATTTTATATAATCCATCAGGGTCATTAATGAACTTTTGTTGTATTAACACTTCGTCCACTGTGTATTTTCCGTCTTTATAATACAGTGATTTATAGGCATTAAAATGATATTGAATTAAAAATGTAAAAACTGAAAATGCCTTACCATTTAATACTGATGACGCAAATGTTAGCCAATCATCTTTTACATAATCCACCGTACCGGATATTATTAATGATGTTAATTTGCTAATATAGTCATCATTAAATACAACTTCATTAATATCATTACCATGAATACCTAATCCTAATTTTGAAATTATATTGTTATTTAATCTTACCTTATTATTTTCCATATATACATACGGATATTGTGAATATACAGCAAATCCAATAGCAGCTTCAATTCTTCTTGTTACAGTATGTAAATCAACACTATTATTCAATGACATTAGCGAATGCATATTCTTTGACCTTTTAATAGCATCATCATCAATAACTAATTTACTTTTATTTTCTTTATTAAGTATTAGGTTGTGCATTGCAATGTAATTATGTGGGATACTATATGCATCCATGAAAGCCTGAATTTGTTTGTTGGTATGCTTAAACGTATCATCTTCTTTTGTTACAATCTTTATTAATCCTTTGGGTGTATATTTATTTAATATTCTTGTTTCGTTATTAGTAAATAATATATGATCGTATTTTACTTCTTTTTTTGATGACATTTTTTTATTTAGTTTTGCTACGATAGCAAGCAACTCCATCCTTTCTTTCTTGTTAATTTTATTTAGCATTTCTTTATTTACCACATATTCAATAACATTAACCTTATGTAATATATTCATTTTATCATTATCAAAGTCAGAATCCATTTTATATATTTCAATTGATGGTTCTACAATTGATGTTGAATATAATGGATGAATGAAATATGCCGGATAGTGGAAACTTATAAATGATTTTTCCTGTAATGGTGTTCTATTACATACAGTTGAATAATTAGGAATGATTATATCATTAATGAATTTATCAATCCTATTTTTTATTTCATCATATTTTTCTTTATTATTGATATTATATGTTAATATGTCATTTAACCTATCTATTGTCTGTATTATTTTCCCATCAATAGGACTTATATAATATAATAGGATATTGTGTTGTCTTGTAAATGTAGTTGAAAATGGCGTTGGTCTTAGCTTTAATTCATTTGTTTCATTTGTATTATATCTAACATCAACAACATCATTCAAATATTTTAAGGTATTAAGACGAATTAAATTATTAGATACTAATGTCCCCAATAAATCTAATGTCGTTTTTACCGGCAACGTTTTGTAGTTTATTTCTTTTTGTTGATTTTTATTTATAGATTGCAATATATCCTTTTTAAACATTTGCATGTATCTATCTTTGACATTATCAATAATAGCATTTACAACCTTTTTTATTATTTCGGTTATTATTCTTACCCAATTCTTTTCATAATTATTTTTTTCTATATATTTGCTTAGTTTCCTAATCATGCCATATTTAATAGCATTAATATCATTTGTTTCAACACCTTCATCCTTTTTATATTCCTCTGAAAGTTTATTGAATAATACTTTATTATATATCCCAATATTATGAATTATAATAGCTGATACTAATTCATTAAATTCTTCTTTGTCAATTTTTGTATTTATATTAACATCAATGGTTATATTACCATCTTTTGTAAATTCATAATATAAAGATTTTTTATTATCGTATTTTGTGTTTAATGTAAAATCTACATAATTTATTGGTGTATCAAAATCTAATCCTGTCGTGGTATATAATAATTTTATTGTATTGTTTAATGATTCTACGATTTCAATTTCATTAATATCATTTATCAATTCTAATGTTTTATTATAATATGCATAAATTCTATTGTCTAATATATAGTGATTTGGTTCAATAGCTCTTTCTTTTGCAAAATCACTATATACCCCTTCTTCCAAAAATCTTTGTTTATCCGAATATACTACTGTTGTTATGTATATTTCTGATTTAGATTGGCTTAATTTCCCTATTGCAGATTTCTTTTCATCATCAAGAATTGGGTCATGTTTTTTAGGTTCGTATTTTTCTGATTCAATAACTCTAACTTCTTTTTTGCCATCATTTGTATTTACTGTAATTATATCATTTTTATGATACTTTTTAAATGTTATTATAGGTGTATTAGATTCTTTGTTTATTGTGTAATTAGCATTTTTATGTGTTACCCTTGCAACATCATATTGACTTTCTGTAAGATTTACAGCGTTCAACATTCTGTTGTGTACTATGAATGCCGGTGTTGCTACATTAAAGTTACCCGGAAATAATGGTCTTAACATAGTATCATAATACTTGTTGAACAACGAATTAAATATTTTAGTTATGCTTGCAAGGTTTATTGATGATACCGCTGAATAGTCAGTAGTATTATATTCATTTAACAATTTTGAAAATTCTTTTATTATGGATAATTTCTCATCCTGATTAATTTCCATTTCATCGAATATCTTATCAAAGAATTTGTTAATATCTTTATCTCCTAATGAATATTGTTCATTAAACTTTACAAATAACTCGTCTTGCATTTGTAATTTTGCTTCTACAAAGTTTTTTATGAACTTCTTGAAGTTTTTATATACGTATTCATTGTTAAATTTTTCTTCTTCATTTTCATTTATTCTTCCTAAGTCCTTAAATATTTTATTTATAATTTCTACATTAGATGCATCCGACAATGATCTTTCTAATAAGTTAAATGAAAACGTTAACATTTTCTTATTTAGTTTTATGTTTTCCTTAACGTAATTAGTATATGATGAGTTTAATTTTAGGAATCTAATATCCAAAATACCACGATGGTCTAATTTTGTTTCATTTAATTGATATTGACCGTTTTCATATTTTAATAATTTGCTGCTTGCATTTTCAACACCAACTACTGTCGGCAATGAAATTTTATTTGCAGATTTAGCAATAAGATAATGATAATTATTTTTTAGCATATAATCTTGTATGCTTGTCAAAAATGGGTCATTACCAAATAGCTGTGGGATAATAGGGAAAATTGCATACTTATGATTACTTGCTTCATATGTATAATTTGAACCGTCCGTACCGGAATATTGTAATTTAATAGGTGGAAATAATACGATTGAATTATCTACTACTGTTGCTATATCCGTATTAGTAAGCGGTTCATTATTTAATAATTTATTATAAAAGTATTCGTGTAGTGGAGACCATTTGACAAAACGCTTCATTAATTCTCTATAAACAGGGAATGATACAAAACCAACACCATTAGTTGTTTCTATTCCACCTTTTTTTATTTCTGCTTTATCTAATTGATTTTTTACCTTTTCAACTTCATTAGCATATTCTTTATTGCGTTCTTTTAAAACTTCTATATATTTATCCATTACATCACTTAAAAAACCATCCTTTAATTCAACATAAATATCATCAATAATACCAAAGTTTAATTTATTGTTTGTGGTAATGGGTGATAAATAAGCATCGTGTTCTTCTCTTATTTTATATTGTTTGTTTATTATTCTTGTTACCTGTTCTGACATGGACAACTTTGACCCATTGGAAACGAAAGATGCTAAACGTTTTAATATGTCTCCAATTTGCAGGTTGTATGATAGTGGATCGCCATAAAATATCCATGAATCATTTTGATATAATAGATTAGCACTATTATAGAACATGTTTAGTCCATATACATATTCTGAAAAGCTATCTAATATGTCCTCAACATCTTCTGATAACTCTTGGTATTCATCATAATCATAATTCTTCAAATCATATGCTTCATAAATATCTACACCCAACAACTTAGCATTATTGTATAATTCATTTTTATGCACTTTCTTATTAAACATTAATCCTTTTATATATTTATCAATGGCATCTTTATTTATCAATGTCTTAGAATATTTAGCATACATGGTATATATGTTATTCTTTGTATTAATATCTAATGCATGAAAATAATCAGCTTTATAATCTTCTTCTTCCTTAAAAGATATGTTTCTTATTTTAATGTTTTTAATAATTGATTTTATATTAGTAATAGAATAATTACCATCGTCTGCTAATTTGTTATTAATTAATTCAACTTGATTTTTTACAATGGTATTTAGTTTCTTGATTATATTATCTACTTCATTTTGGTTTGTTTCGTTTGATAAAAATGCTTTTACGGCTTCAAAATTAATCGCTTTTTCTAATATAGATAAATCTATTATTTCATTTTTTAGTTTACCATTTTCAATATTTATTTTAATGGCATTAGCTAATATAGCATTTCTGATATGATTAGATATTAATCTTGGTAGTACATATGCCTTAATAAAATACGATGTGAAATATTTTAATGCTATTGGTGCAAATCTACCACTATTAATTATATCTCTATATATACCAAATGTTGTATTTGGTAATCCCTTTTTTGTAAAATATTCTATTTCTGGTTTTAGGAACTTATCAGATTCTAATAGTTTGTGGTTTTCGAGATATGCAAATAATGGTCCGTGCGACCTATTATTACCAAATGTAGGAAGATTACTATTTGCAAATATTAATTGATGACTAATATTCTTAACCCCAAATTTTGGAAATTCCATTAATCCATATCTGCTAAACATAGATAGATTAATTAATAGACGTTGCATATCTTTAACGTCCTTATATTCTATCTTAATGTTATTAGGATTTTTAACCAGCAATAATCTACTAACATTTAGTTTGAGATTTCTTTTTCTTGCATGTGATAATATTTTATTATCATTAATATCACTATCCAATAAGTTTTCTAATAATGCACCATCACTATCATTATTTGTTGTACCACTCGAAAGATATTCATTTATTATATGTGTAGAAACATGGATACTGTTAGATGCCGGTAATTTTGAGAACATTTTCTGAAATGTGTTCTCTTTTAATGTGCTATCATAATATGAAACAATATTAGATTCAATGGATATAATATCTTTTATCGCATCATATAATTTTATATTAACGGCTGTTATTGCATATTTTAATCCACCTGTCGCCTTTTCTTTGTCTCTTAATGTATTATAATACGCCTCACCAAATATCGTTTTAATGATATTGGCATAAGAATCAAAGAACGATATTATGCCTTTTATATTTAATCCACTCGAAGTATATATATCAAACACTTCCAATGTTTTTATATTAAATGTAAATCCGAGATTACGCAGGTTTGTAATTGCAATATAAATAGCATTTAATATATCATCTTTTGTTGCTTCATTATGATTAATATATTTATTGATATAGAATGGATTAGATTTCCTTTTTTCTAAATCACGTGAAGATTCAACAATATCATTTATTACACTATAAAAAGCATCGTTATAGAAATCTTTATTTATGATTTTCCTTGTTTTCTTTTTGCCATCAACAACATATTCCCCATCATCGAATATTACCTCAATCATATTATCATAATATAATTTCCATTTTGCTTTTTCGTCTCTGTTATATCCATTGTAAATATTTAATAATTTTGATGCTGCTTCTTTAAATAGATTTGGTTTTATATTATGGTCATTATCGTAAATATCAATAGTATATAATATATGAAGTAATTCATCAAATACCATATTAGCGGTATTTTTCTTTATGCTATTCCCATTGACAATTTTATCTCCTAATTGAGCACTCTCTTTTATTTTATTAATAACAACATCCTTTTTGCTTGTGTTTATCAATTTCCCTTCTGCCATTTTTACGGCATGTTCATATGTATCAAATTCTAATATATTTGATTTTGCAGTATAATTATATTTAAGCTGCATATCGTAAATAAACTCATTTACCATATTGCTGCTTTTCACACGCTTTGAATCCGTAAAAAATCTATATGTTAATAATAATTTCGATATGTTATTTATATTTGATTGATTTTCTGTTTGTGGTATATTATTGATAGTATTCGCTATCATTTGATTGTATATGAATTTTATTGCTTCATCAAATGGCATATTGTCTATACTATGAATATGGCTAATCATTGATACATAGCCACTATAATATGTAAATAGTTGTTTTGTGTTTACATTTGGTAATGACAATATCAACATTTTGGTTATAAGTGGAATACCATTTGTCATCATTGCCTCAAATGCTTCCGGATTATCTGTAAACTCTTCCGTTGTATCTAATTCATCACTGACATCAATAACCGTATTATTATTATCACCCACTAATGCATCTTCCTTTATTTTATCCATTTCTTTTTCCTGTTCACTCCTCTTATCTTTTAACAGGAATGATTTTATATCAGAATAGAATAATTCAAGTAAATTACTATCACCAAAATACTCCAATGCAAATTCTGTATCTTTCGACAATTCATTTTTTATTTCTTTCTCTTTAAGATATTCATTGAAATAATATAGTGTAAAATACGTAGATGCTTCAACTAATTTATATAATTGCATATCATTATCATATGCATTTGTAATTACATCCATAATAGACGATGGAATAGAATTAAGAATTTGCATATAATTATTCCTATACTTATTAAATGAATCATCATCATTATATATAGTATAATCGTATAAATTATATTGAGCGTCTATTAATAAATCTGATATAGTTTCAAGTTCTACATCATTATTGAATATCTTAACATTAGCAACATTAAGCTCTAAATTAATAAAATCACGAATAATACTATTGAATATTGCAAATGAGAATAGTGGTGATAATTTATTTATGATAGTTTCCTTTTTTATTTTTGGAATAGTAGCATATCTATTATGTAATAAAATTCTTTCTTCATCTTTTAATTTATATAACTTATTTATATGTTTATTATAGTCATTATAATCTGATGTATTTATTAATATTGGTCTTATAATAACATTGTCATCAACAATATTAGTATATGTAGCAATTTCTAATATGTTAAAATCGTTATTACGTTCTACACTACCATCATTATATTCATATAATATGGTAATCTGATTAACAATATTTTCAGGTATATCAACAAATAATATATCATCATTTACCCTATAATAAATTGGACTATCTTTTTGTTTTAATACAATAACATATTGTGGTATTGGGTCTGATATATTCTTCTCATCATATGATTTTTGTATTTCATTTTTTATATTATTGTCTTTTGTAGTATCTACAATGAATACACCAATATTACTATCATTCTTAGATACGTTAGAATATGTTTCCCAAAATTCACTTGTACGCACATAATAATCATTATCTAATTGTTTTAATCCATATCTTCTTTGATTTACTCTTATGGCTTCTAAATTGTCTATAAGAGTATCAATTGTAAGTTGTGTGTATTCTTTTGCGTTATCTTTTTTTTCTTTCTTGATAGGTGTTTCGATTGCAGTTTCAATTGTAATTGATGCCGGTTCTTCATTAGTAGTTGTTGTAGATTCTTGTTCTTTGGATTCACTTACAACACCTTCATCTCTTGTTTTAATAAATTCATTGGATTTAGAAATCTGTTCTTTTAAAAAATAAAAACTGCTAAAGATTATTCCTATTTTTTTTAATATATTATTATCACTTTTTATTGGTGTAGTTTGTTTCGCTATAAAGGCATTTGTAGTATAATACTGAAATAATTTTGCTAATCTTTTTTCACCTTTATTGTATGAACTTTTTCCTAAATAATATTCACTATCAACGAGTAATAAAGCTCCATTATCTAATGCCTTCTTACATAAATCATATGTTTTCTTTAAATTCTCATCGCTAACATTCCCATTAATAGACACAAACACAACATCTCCAAATTCATAATCATCTACATTTACAGGGAATCCTTGTTCTTTTAATTGTGTTTCATATAATTTTGTGGATGTATTTTCAGCACCAAATCCTATAAACTTATTTGATAAAAATAATTTATAATTAGCTTTTGCCAAATCTACTTTTATAGCATTCCCTTTTGGGATAACCTTATACTTAAATTCACTTATAGATTCAAGCTCTTTAATTGTTTTAATTTCTTTTAATGTAGTTAAAAACTTCATTTTTCCCTTCAAGTTATTCAATACCTTAATGCTATCTATATTTTCAGGCACTTCATGTTTTATAATATTAAATGGTTTGTTGAAATCCATTTGAGCAAAAGATTCTGCATCAAACAATTTAATCTGTTTGATTAGGTGCTCATCTGTTAAATCACTATCTTTTAAATTGGGGAATATTTTTTTTCTTGTTTCAATATCATGTCTTAACAATATCTTTATTATATCGTTTTTTAAATCATTTTCATTTTCGTAGAAATTATTTATAATATCACTAAATATTTCATCAGTGTTTTTGTTTAAAAAATAATAACATCCCATAGCTTATAAATTATAGTTCACAGTTTTTATTTGTAATATTATCTGCAAAGTTAGTAGAATTTTTGATATTATTAGCATTATTAGCATTTTTATTTGTTTTAATTTTATTATGCAATTCTGATTTAATTGTATCTTTTTTATTTATTTTATCAACTTTTCCACCTTCGTTTTTACTTTCATCTGTTTCTACTACATTCTCAATATTTGTGTTTTGTGTTGACTGTATTTCCTGTTTCTTTAAATCAGCAACTTCAATATTAATCGGAGTTATTTCTTCGTCAATTATTTTATTTTTTTCTAATTCTTCATTCGCTTTAATAGATTCTATTGGTTGCTCTGATTGTGATTGTTGCTGTGGTTGTTCTTTTGACTGCTCTTTTGGCTGTTCTTTTGTAATCTTTTGTGTTGTTTTCTTTTTAGTTACTTGTTTTGTTTCTTTCTGTATTACATCATTTATGTCTATTTTATAATCATTAATAACTTCTGCTACGTATTTTTTATGTGTATTTAATAGTCTATTCTCATTATAAGAGTACATCCTTTTTATAATATCAACTAATTGCTTTTTATTTCTTATATCTAATTGTTTGAAAATCTCATCAAATACTAATTTATAAATTCCATATTTACTTGTTATTTTACCATTTACAATCTTAACATAAATATCATATAAGGCATCATCTGACAAATTAATAACACCGGATTCTAATTCTTTTTTAAATATTTTATATGCTATAACTTTTACATCACTTAATATCTGTTGCTGCGTTTTATTTAGCATGATCGTTGATTGAGCTATATTTTGTTTATTATCAGTTATGTCTTTTACTACTTCTTTTACTTCTTCTGGTGTTATATCATCCAATTCGCTTGCGTTTTCTTCTTCTTCTTCATTATTCTCCTCATCTTCCTTTACCTTTGTTTCCTGTTGTATATTTGATTGCTTAACAACATTATTATTTATATGATTAACCAAATCTCCAATGGTAATGTTTTCAGATATTTTTGTGTCAAAGAATGTCCTTATTAATGGTATTATATTTTGTGGATAAATAAGTTGGCTTAATTTATTTATGTCTTTATTTACTATTGCCTCTTTAATGTTATTTATAATATCACTACTACCATATATTTTAGTAAATATGTCTTGTATTTTTGCGTTTGAAAATGCAATAGACATTTCATCAAATAATATATTATCTGATACCTGACTATTTATTAATTCATTTAACCGGTTAAAAAATAATATTAGGCTCATTGTATCTTCATTATCATTGATAGCTAACTTTTCATTAAACAATGATAATATATATATTAAATCATCATATATCTTTTTATTTTCAGGTTCATTTAATTTATATTTTTCTATATAATCATATATGAAGTACATTAAGTAAAGTGAGTTCATTAAATTACTGTTCTTATTTACGATTTCCATAAAATGATTATATATATAATTAGCATCATATCTATCTGTATTGCGTTTTTCTTTTCTAAATAATTCTTCTGATTTATCCATTTCATTACTCAAATCATATAATCCACTTATAATATAATTAAAGAAAATATTTGCATCTGTAATTGTTTCAGGTGCTAATTCATCGTTTATAAATTCATCGAGTTCATCATTAATAGATTCAAGTAATTCAGAATATTCATTTATCAATGATTGTAATTCAACATTATCATTTGGATTATCTGAATTTAATAATTCTTGACACCAATCAAATAGTTCTACAAATCGTTTCTTTCCCAAAACTTCTGATAACATTCTTTTTTTAAGGAATAATATGTATATAGTTTTGTTTAAGTACTTAATTAATGTATCATATGAATTTATATTAGGAACATTATTTGAAATGGTATTTAATAGATTTCTAACCTTAAATATATTACTTTTGAAATACTTATTTATATAATTTGCTTTTTCTTCTTCATCCATTAAATTGTATTTATTATTGAATAATCCAATTTTGCTTATTTGCTTATTCAATAATTCGATTTTTTGATTATCTGGAACAGCAAAATAATCGTAATTAAATATTTTATTATATATGCTCTTTAATAATTTATATTCTGATGAGTTATCATTGTATCCGTTAGATATTAAAAACGATACTATATTTGTGTTGTGTAATTGTAAGTATTTTTCAAATCTAAGAATATCAATCATAATATCATTAACATCTGTTTTATTTTCTTCTATATCCCAATTGTTTATTAATGTATTAATTAATACATCAATATTAGCATCCTTAATTTCACTTTCATTATTAAATTGATTATTTTGTTGTGGTTGTTGCTGTTGTGGTTGTTCTTGTTGTGGTTGTTGCTGTTGTGGTTGTTCTTGTTGTGGTTGTT
>ERZ795051.2362-NODE-2362-length-21145-cov-24.982361_pt1 | contig 21145 bp, 27 predicted proteins | sample MGYA00375135_ERZ795051 | MGnify/ENA primary metagenome ERZ795051 (study PRJEB30180, sample SAMN05720222) | activated sludge metagenome | isolation source: Anaerobic digester | place: Japan | collected 2015-05-26 ... | reverse complement strand
CGTATAACAAGGTATAAACCACATTAAAACGATGGTTTATACCCAGCCGTTATGCCCCATTAATAAGAAGGCACACTTCATATACTTGTTTTGCAAATAGTCTATATCTATCTGCTTTATTTTCCTCGTTTAAATTGATTGATATTTTAGGCTGAAAATGACCTAATTCATGCCCAATTGTTTCAATCATTTCATTAAACGAACAGTCATTTTCTTTATAGAAGTGCAGCTCATTTGGTTTTTTAGTTACAAAAGCAACCATTTTACCTTCTGTTATTCCTGCATAATTTTTCCAATACTCATCGGGTATTTCTCCAAATGGCTTGTATTCACTATTTGCAAAATCTTTAGGCGTTGAATATCCGATGATTTTAAGAAATAAAGGGGCATAATACTCGCTATAAGTAATGGCGGGGTTTGTGCTATTTTGTAAGGCTGTACTTTCTATTGTCATTTGTTTTATTTTGATAGTGAGTAGTTCTAAAACCGCCACTACTCATAGCGGAAAACGTTGGGCGTAATTTAAAGATGAGGAAAATCACAATGTGTATATTTAACATCAAATTTAGGCAACAAATCTGATTTAACTTGTTCTGCCCATTCTATAATATCTTCTTTGCTTTGATTTTCATTATCTTCTGTAATATAATTTATTACTGCAACTACGCTTTCAAGTAGTTCATTATCTTGTGAATATTCACGATTATATTGCCGTAAATTTTCGAGTGCTGTTTTGTAATCCATAATAAAAACTGCAACTAACACTTTGCTAACAAGGTATATATGCAATACCCTATTAAGGTTTTTACTAAATTTTAAAGTTTCTACATCGGATACTGCATATATACCCAACCGTTATGTGTAATAATTTTTACCAACACACAATCAAAACAACTTACTCCATACATCAAACATATCTACACCTTTAAGTTCGTCTTCAAATGTATCAAAAAAATCCTGTCTAACTCTATCCAGTTCCACATCTCTATCAAGTTCATCCCAATCATCCATATATTGAGTATTTTTTTGATACCAATTAATCATCTCTTGTGTTGGTAAGTTGTTTTGATTTTCATTCAAATTAAATTTTTTGAATGTGTCAATGTATTTTCTCATTTCTTTACTCATAATGTCTGATAAGTTGTTTATTATTTGAACCCTTGAGTGGACTTGAACCACTACCAAAATGTGCTACTTACACCACAAGGGTATAGAGTTGTATTTCCTTCAAAATAAAATGTTGAGCAAAACATAATATTTCAAAATTCTATTAATCACAACAAGATTCTAACTTAAAAAATGTATCTAAATTATTAAAAACTTTATCTCTTTCTTTTTCAGAAGAGTATCTAAAAGTTAATTCTTTACCATTCATAAGATATACTGAAAAACTAAATATATCTGTTGATATTACTTGTTTATCTTTTTCGTAAGATGAGATACTAATCTCATTTATTCTTACACCTTGAATAGATATCATAACGATTGAGTATAGTGCATAATGCGTTTAACACTACCATCTTTACAGGTAATTACTTGTATGTTTCTATGAAACTTACCCATTTTATTTATGGTTAGATGATAACTTTTAGAGTTTTTTGTAAATCGTGGTAATTTTCTTCTACGATATTCTCTATTAGGAAATTTTGAAGTATAAGATGTTTCTATTGGATTAATTAAAACACCATTATTGTCGTACTGTTTTACATAAGGTTTATTCATTGTTTTAGATTTTAAGAAATAAGACTAAGTTTAAATAATACAGCTTCTAAAGCTATAATTTCCCAATTTTCAGGGATTTCTTTTCCTTCGTTAATTATTGTTATTTTCATTTTATTAAATATTTTAAATTAATACTATATAACTTGTCCAGAGTAAAATGGTGATAATACACCAAAACCAGAATACAACATACAATTTGTCTTTTTTTCTATTTGTAACAACATTTATTACTTCTTGAATGTTTAGTCTTATTGCAAGTATTGTAAACAATAAACATAGAAATAAGAGTGTAAATTTGATTATCATAATTTTATGTTTTAAAGGTTTAGTGGTTAATAATTAAGTGTTAAAAATCTCCCATATTATTCTCTCGGAGTGGGTGATTAGTATTCTTGCTTCCTCGGTACATTGACCTCCACAATACTCTACTCCTGCTGACTAGGCTTTCCTTTTGGCTCTTATATCTCAAAGTCATTAAGAGAAGGGCACATTTGAATTTCCATAATACTTCGCTGACCAGGCATTAGGTTAAGGGATTTACATCATATTGTTAGGTCATAATATGAATACCACTGTGGTTAATAATTAAATGTTAAAACTATCACAAGGTTGCATCTTGAACAACTTTAGTAAAATTAGTTGTAGCTAATCTTCTGTCCTGCAATTGGATGATAGTTTATATTTTAAAGGTTGTAAATTAAGTGTTAAAATGTAATATTATAGATTTGTTGAAAAAATGGATTTTTACTAAAATAGGGGGAAGGTGGGTAGGGGTTGATAATCAACCACTTAACCCCATTTTTCCCCCTAAAACTATTAACCTAAAAACTAAAAATCTATGAAAAGTACCAAAAAATGCAATATAAAGCAACACTTTAGATACTTCTTATATCTCCCTAACTATCAACTACTTATTAAAAATCAAGGATTTTCCCAACTATTTTTCCCTCTCAGCATAAAATATTTTTATGCAAGAGTATTTATACCCATTTTTATAATGATATTCGTCATATAATTTTATGCTCAATAAACATAACATGATATGAGATATCTTATCAAATAATATGACCTAATTGCTAAAACCTAAAAAGGGAAAACCTAAAATCTAAAAAAGGAAAAACCTAATTTTCTAATTTCAATTTACCCATTTTAAAATCCCCTATATAGATATATCTATATAGAAATCTTTTTATTCATAATCCCAATCTAAAGAAAAAAAACTATATGTATTAACATACATATAGAGAAATTTTACAATCTAAAGAAAGAAAAAAAATAAAAAGGCTCATAAAATTCAACACTGCTCAACTAAAATAACAGTGGTCAACCTGAGAGTGTCCTAATAGAGTGGCAAGAATTAAAATAGTGGCAAGGAGTTTCCCCCTTGCCCTATTATTTCCATTACACTGTTTGTGCAACATAACCTGCCAATAATGCAGTGATTTCATCATCACTTGCACTCATTTCACCTGTGCTAATCTCGAAGAAGTGTTTCATACCTTTTCCATCAGCTTTAGGTTCAGCTCTATGGAACACAATTACTTCTTGACCAACACTAACTGGTTCTTTGGTTTTGCCCATTTTGTTAACAATAGTTTGTGTGCCTGGTACTGTAATGCCTTTTAAAGGGCCATCAAGAATTTGCACATTGTGTAAATTGTACTTTCCAACAGTACCATTGTCAAATGTTTTGCTACCTGTAAAAGTTGCTTCCGATTTTACTACTGCTCTAAATTTTTCCATGTTTTCTAATTTTATGAATTAAACAATTTATTATATCAAGAATAAGTGAGGGAAGAATTAGGGGGAAAAAGAAGAATTAGGGGGTGATTAAATTTAAGAGTGTACTAACAGAGATTTAATCAAATAAAAATTTAAGAGTGTACTAACAGAGATTTAATCAAATAAAAATATGGGTGATATTACCACCCATATTTTTCACTATACATTTGGTACAGTAATTCCAGCAAGCAATTTAGTAATTTCATCATCGCTGGCAGTATGATTACTTTCACTGATTTCAAAGAAGTGCTTAAAACCTTCCCCATTAGTTTTAGGTGCAACCGTATGATAAACAATTACCTCTTGACCTATTGAGACAGGTTTCTTTTCTTCACCTCTGGAATTTAGTATTGTTCTTGTTCCAGATACTTGAATACCTTTTAAAATCCCATCAAGTATCTCGACTTGGTGCAAGGTATAAACACTACCATTTCCTTTTGTTCCAGTGAAAATTACATCACTTTTAACAATTGCTTTAAATACATTTTTTTCCATAATTTTATAATTTTAGATTAATACTAAGTTTAAGTGAAGGAAGAATTAATTTAAAGCCATTTTAAGACACTTTTTATATCAAGGTATAGAAATATACCAATCAGGTAGTAAAAGTGTCTTAAACATAGCTTAAAATGCAAAATAAGGCTATTCTTCATCTTCATCTGAAGTACATTCATAAATGTAGGTTGGAATACCACCAATTAGAATTAGTTCTGGCATAATGTTATTTGTTAAGGTTAATACTAAGTTTAAGTGAAGGAAGAATTACATTCTACAGTCTTGAGAAAGAAAGAGAATGGAGAAAGGAAGAAGAGGTTGCAACAGTGGTCAGTAATGCAACAGTGGTCATTGAACTTCCTCAAGCATTAGTGAAGGAAAAATTGAAGGGACTGTTGTTTGAATTATTTATACTCCCCTGAAATAAATGTCGGTTTTTATTTAGGGTGGGGGAGTATGAGATTAACAATAATGGGTCGGGGTTGTTTTGGGGTACCCCACGCACTCACTACAAAACAAAAATTTTAAAAATAAAAAAAAATTTTTTTTAACCCTTAAAACATATTTTTAAAAATTCTCCCCAAAATTGTTCATTTTATTAAATAAATCTCCCTTTTTCCTTAACTTCTTGATAATTAAACAATAAGAATATAAATAAACAAAAACATTAAAGTCCCTAAGAAAAAAGAAAGTACCAAAGAAAAAAGAACAATATATATATATATATATATATATATAAATATATAAATATATATTAAGACGCGCGTGCGTGTAATGTAATTTTTTTATTTTCCATTGTCAAGTTTTTTCTAAAAAATTTTTTAAAAAAATAATTTACTTTTTATTTGGTAGTTGTTAATTTTTTTATTAAATTTGTTAAATATTTAAAATGTAAAATGTATGGTTTATCAATTTGAAATGGGTATATACCCAAGAATGTTATGGGTTGCATTAGAAACCACTAAAGAAGAAATAGAGTCTAAATTCAACATAGAAGTACCTGAATCAGCTTTAGAGGGTGGAGCTAATACTACAAGCCTCATATCTAAACTAAACACTCAAGAAAGAGGTATTCTAATCTTCACAAATGAAAAGAGTTTTAGTATTAATCACTTATGCCATGAATCTTATCATGCTGCACTTGAATTAGCAAAAAGTATTGGTATAAACCTTTCTTTTGAAGACCAAGAACCTATGGCTTACCTTATAGGATTTATTGGAGAATGTATTGAGAAAGCAGAGATAGCATTTGATACAAGAATAGAAAAACAGTAATAAAAATTTAATAAAATAATGAAAGCATTAGGTAAAACATTACAGTTAGAAAATGAAGCTTATTACCTCAAGAATCTTGAGATAATTAATACTGTATTACCTGTAAAATTATCTGAAAAAGAAATAGAAATTCTATCCTTATTTATGACTTATGAGAATAACATAAATGGGGATAGATTTTCTTCTATAATCCGTAAAGAGGTTATGAAGAAATTATCTCTTTCTCCAGGTGGTTTAGGTAATCACTTAGCTTCTATGATTAACAAAGGACACTTGGTAAAAACTTTAGAAAATAGGATACAAATAAAACCATATTTGTTTCCAAACCCTAATGAGCAAAATTATCATTTTAGACTTATAAACAATGCTGTACACAAATGATGAATTAATTAGAGAGTTTTATGATAAACACCCAGAGTTGTGTGGAAAATTCTCTATCTTTAAAGTTAAGGAAATAATATCTTCACCATTTCAATTCTTTAAAAAAGAAATAAGTGAAAATAGGTTTAGAGATTTTTGTTTTAAAAGATTAGGAAAAATGGTATATAATTCAAATTATGTTTATACCTTTGTGAAAGAATCAAAAAAACTCTATGAAGCTGGTAAGATATCAAAACAAGAGTATTTAAAAATATTTAAAGATTATGAGCATGCAATTAAAAAACATTTGGCACTACGTAATTGGGAACATGCGATACAAGATTTATTACTCGAAGAATAAATTTTTAATAAGAAACCATATTCTTGAGCAAATAGATTTTCGTATTAAAGTTATGAATAAAGAGTGTTATGATAAAGGTTATTGTATAAAATGTGGTTGTCATACAACAGCTTTACAAATGTGTAATAAATCTTGTGATGGAAATTGTTACCCTGAAATGATGAGTAAAAAAGATTGGAATAAATTTTATACAACAGGATACCCTATCAAAGGTTGGACACATAATATAGAAACAATACAAAAGAAAGATGGTGGTTTTTTGCTTATAGAACTTTTAATGTACAAAAATAAAACTAAATACATCAACAGTAATGAATTGGATTAATAAAGAAATAGACTTAGGTGTTGTAAAAGCTGGGGAGAAAAAACTTTCTATCTTTCAATCTGTAAGACCATTATCTGATTGGATAAAAACTGTAACAGTTGGTTGTAATTGTGTTAACACTAAAATAACTCCAAAAGGGTTACAAACAACTTATTTTGTTAATAAATTCCCTGTACACCTTTCTCTAAAAGGTGTGGAAGAAATGGAAATTTATAAAGTTATCACAATCACTTATAAAGATGGGGTAAAAGAATTTTTAATTTTAAAAGGCATATTAGTAAAATGAGTGTAAGACCTTATACAGATAAAGCTTTGTTAGACAAAGTTAAATCTTTAAAATCCTTTAAAAGAATACCTGAAGGATATTGGGTATTAGGAGTTAGAAGCACTGAAGATACTCCTAATAAATTTGATGATAAGTTTTATGTCTTTAGAGGTGAAGAATTTCAGTGGGTAACATCTGGTTCAACTAATCCTGGTAAATCTGGTTTGCTAAATCCTGTAAATAAGAAAGGTACAGCTATTGTTAAATCTGATGAGTGGTATTATGATGTTTGGAAACTTGGTAAACATAAAAACAAAATACCTGCTTATGTTCAAGATAAACCAATTAAGTATTATAGAGATAATAACAAGAATCTTAAATCTGAAGAGATAGGAAGATTATATAATGGTATTATAGGTATTAACTTACATACTACCACATACTTAGAAAAGCATTTTCAAAATAGATATTTCTCTACAGAAGAAATAAATTCATGGTCTTTAGGTTGTCAAATTATGAATAAACCATACATGTTATGGAAGTTATTATCTACTGAACAAGAGTTTTTAACATACTGTTTGATTAAAGAATTTTAGTATGAAGGAATTAGAATTAGGAGAGATAACTTTTTCTCCAGAAGAAATTAAAAAATTTAAAGATTACATTAGTAGTAACTTTATAGATGTATACTATAGTGCTCATGTAAAAGAAAATGGTGTAGATATTTTACTTTTCAAGTATGTAAAACAAAATGGTCAATCTTTTCCAGATTTGCATAAAATGATAAGAGTTCCATTCTATAAAAGCAAAAAACTATTTTTAACTAACTTAAATCAAAATATGATTAAGGCTGTTATAGAATATCAAAAAGAATTACGGTCTTTAAATATGAAACATGAATTACTTTCTGAGTTTAGAGAGTTGTTACGAGAATATAAATACTCTTTAGAAGTTGTTTATCAAACAAAAACTAAAGCTGTTATTTTAATAAAGGATAAAAATGATAATATAGTATTAGTTAAAACTTCAGAAGTAAAAAGCCCTGTTTATCAATTCTATTATGATTTGAATAAATATTTTTGTACAGAATTAAAAAATATAAATAGGAGTAAATTACATGATTCTTGGATTAGTTATGCTGAGGTTGAGCTCTTACGTCAATGGTATTGTAAATTAGAACGTGCTATATGGCAATGATAAAGAAATATTGGTTAGAGAAAGCGAAGATGAAGAAACTTTTTTTTGAAAGTTATAAGATTTGTTTTAAATGTGGCACATACACAAAAGTAAATGCTGATGGATTATGTAATAAATGTAGCAATGGCACAACTATTTGATATAAACGATAAAGTGGTTTTTCCACATGCAGAGACTCTTATGATAGAGCCTTTTAAAGAAATATGGGAAAGAGATAAATCTAAAGGTAAAGTTATTGCTCTTAAAGAGTTTGCCTACATAGAGTTTATTTCTTCTATGAGAAAAACTAATCCTTATAAAGGATATTCTGAAAAAGAAAAAAGTAGTAAAATTATCAAAGATTTATTTAAAGATACAAAATGGCAACCTGATACTTTAGTAATGCAAGGAATTAATAAAGTTAAAGAATTTCAAATGGAAGCATCTGTTACATATTCTTATTTTTTAGCTGTTAAAGAATCTGTTGAAAAGATTAAAGAATTTTTAAAAACAGTTAATTTAGCTGAAAGAAATTTTAAAACAGGTATGCCTGTCTATAAACCAAAAGAGTTAACTTCAGCTTTAGTTGATACAGAAAAAGTTTTAGCTAACTTAAAATCTATAGAATCTAAAGTTGAAGAGGAACTTTTTGAAGAAACAAGGAATAAAGCTAATAAAGAGATTAGTATATTTGCTGACCCAGAAAGTTTAAATATGTAAGTATGGCAGATAAATATAAAAATGGTAAAATAGAATCAATAAGAAATTCTGATGGAATATGGATTAATTCCAATGCTTTTAGAGAAGAAGCAATACATTTTAGTAAACATGGTTACTATTGTGCTGACCCTACAGGGTCTCCATCTTGGTTTGAATATTGGAGGGAACAAAGAAAAAGATTTATAGAGGGTTATACTGTTGGTGGGGCTACAATAACAGGAGAACATTACTTCTATCTAAACTTTAGCCCTATACAAAAAATTGGTGATGTTATTGGTAATAGAGCAACTAAAGTTTATGAATTTCCAGACTTTTGGGATGGAGATTATAATTATTTCTGGGCAAGAGAAATTGCAAGGAATGGTGTACTTCCAATGTTTATTAAAGACAATGAAAAAATAAAACAAATAACTGAAACCAAAGACTTTGAAACAGCAAAAAAATTATATGATAACCTCTTTTTAGAAGTAAAAATTGCAGAGGAGTTTTTGTTTGGTGGATATAACATGATTGTTGCAAAAGCTCGTAGACGTGGTTATTCTTATAAAGCTGCTTCTATAGCGAGTAAAAATTATTTTACTGTACCTAAATCACTAACAATATTTTTAGCTGAAGATAAAAAGTATTTATATCCTTCAGGTGTATTTACTCATAGTCTAAATAATATAAACTTTGTAAATACCTTTACAGGCTTTGCAATGCCTTCTGATGAGATTAATAAACAAGACCACATTAAAGCTTCTTATATAACATATTCAAAATCAGGTAACAAGATTAAAAAAGGTTTTGAATCCGAAATTATAGCATTAACCTGTAAAGATAATCCAGATGCTGCAAGGGGTAAAGATGCTTTAGATGTATTTATTGAAGAGGGTGGTGCTTTTGGTACACCTGGTTTATTACAACAAACATATAGAGCCACAGAAGATTGTGTTAAAGCTGGTAATATAAAAACAGGTTTAATAACTATATATGGAACTTCTGGTGATATTGATGGGGGTACTTATGACTTTGCAGATATGTTTAAAAGACCTGCTGCATTTGATTTTTTACCTTTCAAGAATATTTGGGATGATAATTCTTCTGATACTAATTGTGGATTTTTCCATCCTATAAATACAAACTTAGAAGGATTTTATGATAGTCAAGGTAATTCTAATAAGGAAGCTGCAAGACAAGTTATACTTGCAGAGAGAGAGCGATTAATTAAAGCTGGTGCTACTAATAATGAAATAGCATTAAAAATACAAGAAAGACCTTTAGGACCTGCTGAAGCTTTTGCAAGTGCTGCTAAGAATAATTTTCCTGTTGTAGAGCTTGAAAAGCAAAAATCAAAAGTTGTTTCTTTAGGTTTACAACAAACTAAAGGTATGCCTGTTGATTTAATTATGGAGGGAAATTCAGTAATTGCAAAGCCAATCTTGAATAGAAAAGCTACTCCTATAACAAGCATGTTTAATTTGCCTGCTGATAAATCTGGTTGTGTTGTTGTATATGAGCAACCTGTATCTAATGCTCCTAAAGGTTTATATAAAATAGGGTATGACCCTGTAAGACAGGATAGTGGTTCTTCCTTTGCATCAATAATAGTGTATAAGGGTGTTCATAAAAATAGTTTATACCATTCCTGTATAGTTGCTGAATATATAGGTAGACCTGAATCTGCTGAAGAGTGTGATATAATTGCTATGAAGTTGGCTATATTCTATAATACACAAATCATGTATGAGAATGAAGTTCCTGAAACCAAGAACTATTTTAGAAGAATAAAAAGATTAGATTTATTGGCTGCTCAACCTGATGGTGTTATTAGTAAGAATATTAAAAAGTCAAAGGTTAGTCGTATCTTTGGTTGCCATATGAATGACCAGCTTAAAAATGCTGGTGAGAGGTATGTTAAAGATTGGTTATTAACAGTTATAGATTATGATGAAAATGATAAACCTATTTATGTTTTTGAAAGAATTTATTCTTTACGTTTATTAGAAGAATTAATCATGTATCATCGTAAAGGTAACTTTGACTTAGTTTCAGCTTTATTTATGTGTATGATACAAGTTCAAGAAGAGTTTATAAATACAGAATATGATGAAAATAAAAAAGATAGCAGATTAAAAAAACTATCATCTTTAATTGGAAATATGTATCAAAAGTAGTAATTTTGAAAAATAATTGGTATAAGCATGGAAAGTGATAATAAAATACAAGACCAACTTTTATCTACAGCAGAGAAAAATGCTTTTGATAAAAAGTGGTATAAAATGAAAGCTGATGAAATAGACAGTTTTCACATGGAACTTGATTCTTCAATTAATTCTGTTTCAGAGTTTAAAAGGATGAAAGTTAATTATGACATTATCAACAATATCCTTGACCTTAAAGAATTTGAGTATGTTTGTAAACCTTATGGTGCTGAAGTAGGAGAACTTCCAGCTAAGATGGTTAATAGAGATATTATTTCAGGGAAGGTTAAAGTTCTTAGAGGTATGGAAATGAAAAGACCTTTTTCTTGGAATGTTATTGCTGTTAATCCAGAAGCTACAACAGAGCGTGAAAAAAAAGAATTTGATTTAGTAAGACAGTATGTTACAAATCAAATTATGTTTCCTATTCGTCAAGAATTAGAAATAAAGGCTGCACAAGAAACAAAAGGAAGAGAACTTACTCCAGAAGAACAACAACAAATCACACAACAAGTTGAAGAACAATTAAAAGCTTTAACACCTAAAGAAGTTAAAAAGTATATGGCGAGGGAATATCAAGACCCTGCTGAAGTTTTAGGTAATCAATTACTTCAATATTTTATCCAGAAAGAGGATTTACCAAGAAAATTTAATGAGATATTTTTTCACGGTATAGCTTCTGCTAAAGAGATTTGCTATGTTGGTATTGTTAATAATGAACCTGTTGTGAAAGTTGTTAATCCTTTAAGATTCACGTGTGATGTAAATGGGGAATTGACTTTTATAGAAGACGGTGAATGGGCTGCATGTGAATACAGAATGTCTCCATCTCAAGTTATTAGTCAATTTAATAAAGAACTTACTAAAACTGAAATACAAAAAATATATGAAGCTCATTCTAAGTTTGTTAATCAATCTTCTGGTTGGTTTTCAAGTAGAGAAATGATGGGTGAACAAGAAGATAATACTATCCGTGTTTTACACTGTGTTTGGAAATCATTACGAATGGTTAAATTTTTAACCTATATAGATGAAGAAACACAACAACCACAAACTATATTAGTTTCTGAAGATTATAAATTAAACCGTGAAGCTGGGGATTTAGCTATAGACGTAGAATGGATTCCTGAAGTGTATGAGTGTTGGAAAATAGGTACAGATATTTATAAACAAATGCAACCTATTCCAGGACAATTTATTGATATGGATAATCTTTATAATGCTAAGCTGCCTTATTATGGTGCTATTCATGATTGCGTTAATTCTAATCCTACATCTTTAGTAGATAGATTAAAAGTTTATCAGTATTACTATAATATTGTAATGTACAAGTTAGAGATGTTACTTGCTTCAGATAAGGGTAAAAAGATATTAATGAATATTAATGCTATTCCAGATAGTGAAGAGATTGATATTAAAAAATGGCAATACTTTTTAGAAACAACACCTGTTATGTATTTTAACCCTGATGAAGAGGGTAAAGGTTATCAAGATGCAAATACTATAGCTAAAGAAATAGATTTATCTTTGGCTTCAGATATTTCAAAATATATAGAGCTTGCAGAATATTTAAGAAAACAAGCTGGTATTTCTGTAGGAATTACAGATGCAGTTGAAGGTCAGATTGGCCCAAATGAGGCTGTAACAAATACAAGACAAAATTTAATTCAAAGTTCTCATATATTAGAACCTTATTTTGATTTACACAACACTGTAAAAAGAAATATATTACAAGCTTTACTTAATACAGCTAAAGTTTGTTATAGTAATAAAGAGCCAAGAAAGTTATCTTATATTCTTGATGATATGTCAAAACAGAGTTTAACTATTGACCCTTTAATTTTAGAGAATGCAACACTTGGAGTATTTGTTTCTAATTCTGCTAAAGCTGAGGAAGCTAAAGATGTTATACGTCAATTAACACATGCAGCATTACAAAATCAAAAAGTTGAACTTTCTGATGTTATTTCTGTTATACGTCAAGATGGTATAGTTGAAGCAGAAGAAACTTTAAAATTAGCTGAAGCTCAAAGAAAAGATTTTGAACAACAAATACAACAACAACAAATTCAAGCTCAAGCAGAAGAATCTGAAAAAGTAAGACAGTTTGAGAGAGAAAAACATCAAATGAATATAGAACTTACTGTCCTAAAAGAAGAAGAGAGACGTAAAACAGAAATAGCTAAGGCTTCTTTGATTGGAGCTTCTTTTAATCCTAAAGCTGATATTGATGGTGATGGACAAAATGATTTTATTGAGATAATGCGTGGAGAAGTTGACATGAAAGTTAAGCAAGATAAAATAGCTTTAGATAGAGATAAACTTGAGCATCAAAAGAAACAAGATAATGAGAAATTAAAACTTGAAAAAGAAAAGTTAGAAATTGCAAGAATGAAAAAAAGTGCTAAAACGTAATAATAGGGAATCTTTTAAAATTAAATATTTAATCTTGACATTTATTAATAATTAAATTTACTTTGTATGACAGAAGAACAAAAAACACAATCTGCTCAAGATATTAATGAGTTTGGTTGGGAGGACATTTCACTCTTTGAAGAACCTAAAGTGGTTATAGAGGAAGAGAAAAAAGATGAAGAAGAAACAGTAAAAGCAGAAGAAAAAGAAGAGGATGGGTTTAACTTCTCTGCTCAGGAAGATAAAACAGTGGTCAACACTGAGTTAAATTCTGTAGGTATTGTTTCAAAACTAAAAGAAAAAGGTTTTATTGATTTTGACCTTGATGAAGGAGAAGAATTAACAGAAGACCTTGCAGAAGAAATCCTTGAAGAAGGGTTTGAAATGAAAGTTAATGAAAAGATTGAAGAATTATTTAAAGACTTACCTGATTCAGTAAAAGAGCTTAATAAGTTTGTTTTAAAAGGTGGGTCATTAGAGCAGTTCATTGAAACAATGATTAAACCTGTAAAAACAGGATTGAAACTTGACATGGATTTAGATGTAGAAGATAATCAAATAGCTATAACTAAATTTCAATTGAAACAAGATGGGTATGATGATGATTATATTGAAGACCATATTCAATATTTAATAGATTCTGGAAAACTTGAAAAAATCTCTAAAGCCCATTTTAATAAGTGGGCTCAAACAGAAAGAGCAAGACAGGCTGAATTAGTTGAAAAACAAAAACAATCTGTTTTACAGGAAAAACAAATACGTAAAGCCTATAAAGAGAAAGTAACAAGTTTAATAAAAGATGTTACAGAATTTGAAGGTCTTACAATAACACCACAAGATAAGTTGGTTATACCTTCTTATATGACTGAAAAAACAGTTAAACTTGATGGTGGTATAGAGATAACAGAAATGCAACGAGATTTGCATATGGCTTTACAAGATGAAAAAAAAGCAATTTTAATTGCTAAACTTTTAAAGAATGATTTTAAATTTAATGATATTGTAAAAAACATTGAAACTAAAGTTACAAAAAAAGTTAAAGAGAATATTGAAAAAGGAAAACAAATACCATCAACTAAAGGTAGAGGAAGTTCACAACCACGAAGTTTAGCTGATTTTTTATAAACACAAAAACAAACTTAATAATTAAAAATTAGACGTATGAGTTTAAAAGTTAAAGAAATGGATTGGATGGCAAATATGACTGAGTTAAACCACTTAGGTAAAGCTCTGTTAATCCAACCACAAAAAATGATGGGTGTACTTGATACACTTTTCTCGGCACAAAATTACTATTCTGATAACCCGATGTTGTCATTATTGATGGGTTCTAAAAATGAACAAACTATTGATGGTTTAGAATGGGAATGGGATATGAAAGGTGCTGATACTCGACCATTGGTTATAGTAGAAAATATTATCCCTACAAACACAACTCCTGGTAAATTCAAATCAACATTCCAAATTAAATTGGATGAGAATTGGTTTATTCCTGGTGATGTTATCACTCCTGGAGCTGCTGATAAACGCTATCAAGTACGTATTGTTGATGACCCACAACGTCAAGGAGATGGTTGGGTTTACACTGTACGTCTTATGAGTGATGATGATAATTTCTTCTTAGCTCCTACTTATTTAACACCTGGAACTCAATGGAGTAAATTATTCTCTAACTATGAAGAAGGTGCAGAACAAAGTGGTTCTACTACATTCTCTACAACTATGAGTTTCCGTAACCGTTTAACTAAATATCGTAAACAGTATAAAATCACTGATTATGCTTCAACTGCGGTATTAGCTGTTAAAATTCCTGATAAAACAGGTAAGTTACATGATTCTTGGATTCGTTATGCTGAGGTTGAGTTTTTACGTCAATGGTATCGTGAATTAGAACGTGCTATATGGTATTCTCGTTCTTCTAATACAGTTATTGGTTCTACAGGTCGCCCTGTAAGAAGTTCTGCTGGTCTTGAAGAGCAATTAGAAGATTCTCATCGTGAACCTTATTCAGTATTGACTGCGAAGCTTATTGAAGAATATTTGATGGATATTTTCTATTCTCGTAAAAAACCAGGTGAAGGTAGAAACATTAAAGCATTTACAGGTGAGTATGGTATGTTACAATTCCACAGAGCTGTATCTGATGTTTTAGCTAAAAAAGGTTTCTTAACTGAAGTTTCTAATAATTTTGTTGAGAAAGCTTCTTCTCCTTATCATACTAATGCACTATCATTTGGTTATCAATTCACTAAATACAAAATGGCTAATGGTGCAACTTTAGAGTTAATCCATAACCCATTGTATGATGATAGAGAAATAAATTCAGAGATAGACCCTATTACAGGTTTCCCTGTAGAGTCTCAAAAATTCACTTTCTTAGATTTTGGTGGTGATGCTAATAGTTCAAACATCAAACTTAAAAAGAAAAAAGATGGTGATGCTTTTGGATATGTTTGTGGTATGTATGGTCCTTATGGTCCTTCAAGTAAAGCAAGCACTCCTGTACATGCTGGAGATTACTATGAAATGCACATAGAAGCTCATAAAGGCATTGAAATTACAGACCCAACACGTTGTGGTCAATTATACTTAGCTCGTAACTAAGATAATAAATATTAAAAATATGGTTAGATTTTTCTAACCATATTTTTTTATTTGTAATTAAAGTATTATATTTGCATAAGAAATTTTTTTAAATTAAAATCATTTATATGAGTAAAATAGAAATTAGACCCTTACCTATACCTAAATGGCATGGAAAACAAGGTAAGGAAAGTTTTGCAAGACCTACTAAAATTAGAGCTTTAATAGATACATCTAAAAATGAGTATGCTACAGGTCTTACACCGCAAGAAGTTAAAGAGTATAGTAAAATTCTTCAACAAGATTTATCACCTGTTTTTAAAACTGATAAGCCACATGAATTTTGGGATGGTCCTCAAGCATATGTTAAACTTCTCAATTCAACACAATTTTTGGATACTACAAAACCTTTAGATTTTATACGTTATAAAATTTGTAAGGCTTCACCATTTGTAGCAAATTCTTTAAAAGAGTGGGAAGAAGGTAAATTCCCAAGAGCTACACATGTGTTATTTGATGAAACAGAAGAAGTTGAAATGAAAGCCTCTAAAGTAGCTTTAAAAAATAAAGCTGTTATTGAATGTGCTAAATTGTCTTTAGATAAGAAAATACAATTAATTCTTATTATAGAAGGTAAAATTGTAAAAGGAAAATCAGCTAATTATATTGAAGTTATTTTATCTGAAATGATAGATAAACGTGCTGAAGAAATTATTAGAACTTTGGAATTAGATGCTGAAGATTTATACCTTAAAGCTTTAGTTTTAGAAGCTTTGCAAAAAGGTGTGCTAATCCGTAAAGATTATAAGATTAAGTATTTTGATTCTAATTTAGGTGCAGAAGTTCTTGATGTTGTTGAACTTTTGAAAAAACCTGATAATGAACAATTAAAAATGCACATTATAGCAGCTGTAAATAATTAAGATATGACAATTCAAGACATGCACTATGACCTTAAAAAGAAATTGAATAAGGTTGATAGTCAACAATATAGAAATCTTTTAATACCTGAGATAGATTGGGCATTAAATGAAGCTATGGAAATTTTTGTAAAAATTGTAGCTCAACCACGTTACAAAACTCAAATGGGTTTTGAGACTACACAAAGAACTATAGATGATATAAGAACTATTGTAGTGCATGAAGAAACTGTAAATGTTAATAATAATATTGTAATATTACCTGCTGATTATTGGCATTTTTTAAATGCTACAGCAATTATGACAAAAGGGGTATGTACATCAACAGGAAGAATTATTATAAGACAACATGATGATAATTTTGAGTCAAGCCCTTTTGATAAGTCTTCTTTTGAATGGAAAACTATAAATTGCGTTTTTACCGAAGATGGTATGAGATTATATACTGATGGAACTTTTAATATAAGTTCAATATTTCTCTCTTATATTAGAAGACCTGTTTATATGCACTATGCACAAGGATTTAATGCTGGTACATATACACTACCTTCAGGTGTAGTCTTGAGTGGGTCTGCTAATTGTGAACTTCCAGACCACACTCATAGAGAAATAGTTGATATTGCTGTTCTTATTTTATCTGGAGAATTGCAAACAAAAGATTTACAGGTAAAACAAATGAAATTGAATTTTAACCAATTAAATTAAATTAATGAAAAATGAGTAAAAACAATCATGTATTTCAAGTACTTGTTGGTGCTGGAAATCAAGCTTTACTAACAGTAGGAGAAACTGTTGCTGATTTAGTAGCTGACAATGTTATAGGTAAAATAGGAATTTTTGATGCTAAAACAAACTTGGCTGTTGATGGCTCAAGTACTCCCTCTGAAATATATATAGCTGTTGCTGTAGATAATAATGGTGATGGTGTTGTTGATGGTGTTAAGAAATCTGCTGGTCAAAAAATAAATTTGAAAGGTCTTAAAGGTTATGAGTTTACTCCTTACCAAGCACCACTTCCTCAAATAGTAACTATTTCTGACTATGTAAATACTTTAGGTAATACTGAGTTTATAATCCGTTTAGAGTTCCGTAATCAAGAAATCTATAAAAATATTGGTTATAACCAATACAGTAAAGCTTATTCTATCATAACTGATGGAACTGCAATTACTCCTGTAGATGCAAACCAAATTACTATTAAGATGGTTAATGCAATCAACAATGACCCTCTTCAATTAGTAACTGCTAAAGCTATAGCTGCTAATGCTATTACTATAACAACACATAGTACTTCAGCGGACTATTCTGTTGGAGATGTTATGACCTTAGCTGATGTTGCTGTAATTGAAACATTCAATGCTACTGCTGCTGACGCTGACAAAGTTTATAGTTCAATACAGATTACTACTAACAGTTTAGGTATCAATAAATTTTTCCAAATTAACACTAAATATTACACACCTCGTCAAACAGTTGTAATACCTTCATTGGTATCTGGTTTTGATGGTGCTGGTACTATTACCATAACTCAAAATATTAAGAATGAGCAAGGTAGTGGTTATGATATTAAGATGAAAGAATATGAAGCTGCTGGTTGGGATGCTACAGGACCATATCGTCAATATGCTACTACAGGTTTACCTAAAGATGAGTTGATTTATGCTGCTTCTGAAACAGCTAAATACCATCAAATAGTATTAACTACTGAGGATAGTTCTTATGGTGGATTCCAAACATTCTATAATACAGTATCTAATATTATAGCAATACCTCAAGCTGATACTACTACTTTAGCATCTATCATAGCAGTTTTAGGTGGTATTACAGGTATAGACCGTTCTAGTTTATTATTTACTGTAGATGCTGGGGCTAATGTTGCAAATAATACCACAGGTACAGAAACTTTCACAGCTACTCCAAGTGCTACTGCTGTATCTTATGTATGGACTCAAGTTTCTGGTCCTGGAACAGCAACTTTAACTAATAAAAATACTAATAAAATGACTGCTTCTGGCATGGTTGATGGTACATATGTCTTCCAAGTTGTGGCTACAGATGTAAATGGTACAACTGCTTCTGATACAGTATCAGTTGTTGTAGTTGTTGCAAAAGTACCGTAACTCCATAACAAATAATCTAAATGAAGAGAAGGAAACTTCTCTTCATTTATTTAAAATGTAAAATATGATAACAGTAAATTTATTACAAATAAGTAGCACAGGTGATTCAATCACATTGAATGTTTCTACAGAAAATGGAGAAACTATAACAGGATTAAGAGTTTGGGATAGTGCAGGATTCAACCTTTCTTCTCAAGCTATTGACTTGTCAAATTTATTAGTACAAACAACAGAAACAGAAGATTTAGTTATAACACCAACTGATTTACAAGTTGAATCTATATCTGGTTTGTATTTATTTGAGATTACTTCTTCTGAAAGTGAAGACAATATTTATACTGCTATCGTTGGTAACTTCTCAGGGTACTATGAATGTCTTTTAGACAAAACCTTAAAAGTAGAGATAAAAAACTGTAAGGAGTTTAATTATGGTAATTGCCCAGATTGTGAAGAAAATTTATTTTTTGTCAACACTCTTTTAGATGCTTTGAATACTGCACTTATTTTAGGGTATTATGAAGAAGCTTGTAGAATAGTAGAAAACTTAAAAGAAATGTGTGATTTATGCACAGAATGTGGTGGTAATTATACGTTTGAAAAAACTTATGGTACAAGTTACAAAACAGAAAATAATCTTGTAATAAAAGAGTAATATGATAACTGATATACAAAATAATACAATATTAGTAAGGAGTGTTAATAAAAATTTAATCCAAAAATTTTTTTGGGGTAATGCTCCAAACAAAAAATTGTTATCATTTTTTAATATTCTTACTAAACAATTAGAGTATGCAACTTTACAAGTTTTTAATGGTGATGAAACTTATGAAGAAAAAATACAAATACTAAAAAAGCAAATTGCTTCTTTAAAAGAAAAATGTGAGGCTATTTGTAATACAAGAGGTCAGAACTACTTAACAACTAATCAAATAAATCAACTTATGGAACAATATTTTGAGTACTTCTTGCAAAGACTTTTGCAAACTACAGTACATAATGACTTCTCTGGTAGAGGTTTTAATGGTGATGCTACTGATGTTCACCCTTCTGAAGCTATTACAGTAGATTCAAATTTATTAGTATCGGATAATGTTTTAGATGCTTTAGAAGAATTGTATTATAAAAAAGTAGTATATCAAGTAGATTTTGATATGGTTAATGAAGATGTTAACACTACTAAAACTATTGTACCTGTTGTAGAAAATTCTATTTTTATTCCTACAGAAATTACTATGGTTAGTATGGATGTAAAAGAAACTACTAATCAAAATTATGGTAGTATTGTGTTTAGTGATTTAGATGGTAATGGTACTGAGGATGAGTATGCTACAGGTTTTTTAACTGCTAATGGTTTTGAGTTAAAAAGAATTGGTGTTAATGTGTTTGCTTATAATGATGGTGATAGAGCTGTAGATATTTCAACTACCCCCATAACTGCATATATTAAAACTAATGCTACACATGCAGTAAATAAAATTAGAATTTTTGTAGAGGGATATATTACACCTAAATTAAATGTATAATGTTGTATACACCCATTGGACTGATAATGGGAAAAGATTGTTTGCTAATTTTAAAGATGAAGATTTGTTTTTAAAATTAGCAAAACTCTCTATTAATAGCACAAAAAATTATCCTACTTATATTTATACAGATTTTGATGGTAGAGAATATTTAAGTAAACATTTAAAAGGTGTAACTTTTATTCTTCAAGAATATAACATACCTCATGGATTTTGGAATTTACCTAAATTACAGACATATACACAACAAAATGCTCCATTTCTACATGTAGATTTAGATTGTTATTTTAAAGAGCCTTTAGAGATAGAAGATTCAGAAATTATTACTGAAGGTATAAGAATACATGACTTACCTCAAAAATTTATGAGACATTTTGGTATGACTTTTAATAAACCTTTGCAGATAATATGTTCAGGTATTTTAGGTGGAAATAGAGTTGATGTTTTTAAAAGCCTTTATATTATGGCTTTAAATTACTTACAAGGTTTTAATATAGAACCTGTAACGTATCAACATCTTATTACTTTAGAAGAAATACTTCTTACAGAGTTGGTAAAAAATCTTCAGATAAAAAAAGTAAAAACTTCATTTAATCATTTACAAAGAGATGCAAGACAATTTTCTTATAGAATAGATGAAGTTGAAAAAGATTTTAAGGAATATGCTTTGAAATAGTTTTTTAATATAGTATTTTTGTAAAAAATAGATGCGATGGAAAGACCAGGATATGATAGTTTAGTTAAGAAAGTACTTTATCTTTTTAGTACTTTTAATCCTTTTAAGAAAAAAACTGAAGAGGATATAGCTACAATACAAGAAGATTTAACTAATTTAACAGATGGTAAAGTAGATGGACCTGCATCGTCTGTAGACAACTCTGTACCTGTATTTGATGGAGTTACAGGAAAGTTGTTGAAAG
>ERZ795051.2358-NODE-2358-length-21164-cov-5.113696_pt1 | contig 21164 bp, 13 predicted proteins | sample MGYA00375135_ERZ795051 | MGnify/ENA primary metagenome ERZ795051 (study PRJEB30180, sample SAMN05720222) | activated sludge metagenome | isolation source: Anaerobic digester | place: Japan | collected 2015-05-26 ... | reverse complement strand
AACTCGTATCTCTCCCATTGTCACTTTCTCATGCTTATAATAACACGCAGCTTCAGCTCTATCGTAAATTATCTGATTATATCGAAGAAAAACTAGGTTCCTACGAATCGTTTCTCCAATTCGGAAAACCGTTGATCTCGGCATTTTTCAGCTCCGCCGCCGCATTTTGCGAAGAACTGTCTCTCACTCGATCCGATGTTCCAGAGGATATTCGTGAACTTGCGAAACGTTGGCAAGGTGAAGAAATCCGTGAGATCAAACAGATTACCTCTGTGATGGAGTCTCCGTACGACTATCCGTCGCGCCTGGTCAGCATACTGGATTATATCGACCAAGAGGCATATGACAAGAAGGTTCTCCTCTTCACATCGTTTCCGAAAACCTATGAGGTCTATCAGCAGGCGTTCTCTGCTTTTTACCCGGATCAATGCTGTTTCTTCCGCAGGGGCATGAATTCGGAAACACTTGAATTGCAAGCTTATCGTTTTCAGACAGAAAAACAGTATCGAATCATGCTGTCAGACGAATCCGGCGGTGAGGGACGTAATTTCCAAAATGCAGATATTGTGATTCATATTGATTTGCCTTGGAACGCCAATACACTGGAACAGAGAATAGGCAGACTTGATCGAATTGGACGTCAGGGCGGCAGACCAGTTGTCTCAGTCGTCCCTTATGTTGAAGAGACCTTGGAGGAAGACTTGCTTCATGTTTGGTCAGAAGGTCTTCGCATATTTGTGGAATCGCAAAGCGGACTTGAGATCATCATGAATGAGATCGATGAAAAGATACTGCGCAGCGTTTCTGAGGATTTGAAATATGGTCTGTCGAATATGCTCCCACAGTTGATGGAGGATATGGAAAAGCTGAAAAAGACAGTGAAACTGGAACAGCATTTTGATACAGCAGCATATCAGTATCAGTCACTGAATCAACAGCTTGACCGTGCAGTTCGTGAATATACATCCAATGAAACAGAATTATTCGCGGCTTCCATGATGAATTGGGCTGAAAGAACTGGATTTAAAGGCAGACAGATTTCCGACAACGTCATTCGTTTTGACCGAAGCTCTTTCTCTCCCGGTTCTGCCATGCGTACACATTTTGTTCCTCCCGATATGCAGGCAGAGATCACCAATCGACTAAATCAACTGCAAAACCGTATCCGCCTTTTGAACGGCGAACGCGGTATCGAGCAGAATCCGTATTTTATACAGGGAACCTTCGACCGCTTCCTTGCTCTCTCAAATGACTATCTGCATTTCTTTGCGCCGGGTGATGCAATTTTCGACAGCATTGTTCAGAACGCATTGTATTCCTACAGAGGCCGCTGTGCAGCAATAGCTGTACCTTCGAGTTTTCCGTGGAATGGTGTATTCTTTACATGGCAGCTGCGTCCAAATATCTCAATCCTGCTTGAAAACGGAATTGATGTCAGAATGCTCGGTGAATATCTCGGATATCTTCCCGGTAAACAAATAATCAATGCCGCCGTATGGGATTCCGGAGAGATCGAGACAGATGACAGAGTGATGAGATGCTTTTCCTCATTGGAACACTTGACCACTTCTCAGATCAAAAACAATGCAGAGCATCTCGGCAAGCGAAGCCGCAGCAGTCCGATCCTTGGCATCAATGAAAAATACGGATGCTCGGATCTGGAATGGTTTTTGCAGGAGTATCCGAGAGATCGCTGGCGTCCATTTGTAAAGGATAGTTATCATCGAGCAAAAGAAGATGCTCTGCAAAAACTTAAGAAGCTGACAAGAGTCAATGCGATGAAAAATGCTTTGCTCGGTGCCGCTTTATCCCAGCAAGCTGTACAGGCGTTCTTTTCGCAGGAAACGGAAAACGATAGCATTCAGCAGATCAATGAATTGTTGCTGAAAGCAATGCTTAACCCAATCATAGAACTCGACTCAGTCTGCTTTGTAAGGATGGTGGATGTCACATCATGACAGACCGTGAATGGATCATCCGGATTCAGGAGTGCATTCGCTCCGGTGATCTGCAATGCATGGATGCACTCAAGCAAGCAGAGGCCACTTCCTCTGGATTAGAACAGTATCGTTTCTCCGCAGCATGCAGGATGTTGCTGTATTGGTTTCGCTATCGTTCCGGCAGTATCACGAAGACCGACTTTTACAGCAGTCTGCGCAGTTTTCTTTTGGTATGGAACACTGACCTTGTTTTGCCGGATCTTCATATCGAAACCAATCACTATGGGCTTATTCAGAACCACAGTACAGGAAATGTGATCGTGAATTATGATACCCCGCAGTATTTGACCGATCGTTTCCTGAAAGCAGCATATATGCAGGAAGCTAGTGCAGAGACAAGCGCATCTTCTGTACAGTATGATCTCAGTACAAATCCATTTGTCGCATCGCTGACGGGATTTACACAGTACAAATCGATGGCACAAAAGCTGGCAGTGACTGGTGCGTTGAAAACACCAGACGGCTATACTACACTGATTGCCATGCTGACCGGTGGAGGAAAAAGCCTTGTTACGCAGACTGTTTCTTATCAAAAGCGTGATGGGCTGACACTTGTCATTGTCCCGACCATTTCACTGATGTTGGATCAGGAGCGAAATGCAAAGTCTATTATTCATTCTGATACTGCCAACGAGATATTTAGTTATTACAGCCAAAAAGACATGACTGCGTTTTTATCAGCATTGGATGACCAACGTGCAAGAATCCTTTTTGTATCCCCAGAGGCACTGATTCGCAATCACATCCTAAGAGAAGCAATTCTGAAAGCGAATCGTACACAATATATCAAAAATCTGATTATAGATGAGGCACATATTGTTACCGAATGGGGTTCGTCATTTCGTGTAGATTATCAGTGTTTAGATTCCTTTCAGCGTCTCCTGCTTTCAGATAATCCATCACTCCGTACCTTTTTAATGTCTGCGACATACAGCAAAGAAACTGTTCGTCAGCTCCGGCACTTCTATTCGAATGCAGACCGCTGGATCGAGATTCGATGTGACCGACTGCGTCATGAGCCTCGCTTCTGCATTATAAAGGCTCACGGCTACCGTGACCGTCTTGAAAAGTTGGAGGAGTTAGTCGGCGTACTGCCTCGTCCGATGATCCTCTATGTAAATGCGCCTGATACTGCTGAACGAGTTCAGGGACATCTTCGTAATTTTGGCATCAGCAATACTAGAGTATTCACTGGATTAACATCCAATTCTGAACGAGAAGAACTAATTCGTCAGTGGGCAAATCAGGACTTTGATCTGATGATCGCGACCTGCGCTTTTGGCGTAGGGGTCGATAAAAAAGATGTCAGAACTGTTTTGCACCTTTATGTTCCGGAAAACCCGGACAAGTACTATCAGGAAGCGGGACGCGGCGGTCGTGACGGTCTGCCCTGCCTCAGTGTTATTCTATATACAGAAGAGGATATTGACAAAGCATTTAAGCGTATGCAGAAGGTGCTGAAAACAGATAAGTTATCGGGGCGCTGGTTCAGTATGCTGCAAAGCCCCAAGACTACGCGGAAAGCCGGAAATATCCTGATCGACACTTCCGTAAAGCCAAGCTATAATGAAACTGACGGCTTTTGGACTGAGGTTCACGATACAGATATAAGCTGGAATGTTTACGTTCTTCTGCTGCTTCGGCGTAAAAGTCTGATCGACATACTGGACGTGACATATGAAAACAACCGCTATTTGTTTAAAATTCGGCTGCGCGATTATACGATCAATGCACCATCAGACGAGGCGAACGCTTTGTTTGATACAGTCAGAAAAGATGAATGGGATAAGATCTATCGAGAATATGAACAAATGCGCAGTTCTTTGCGAAAATCTGACAGGATATGCTGGTCAGAAATGTTCAACGAAGTATACCATTTAACAGAGGAATACTGCGCTGGATGCAATGCACACAGCAATATCATCAACGAAGAAACGGTGCGTTTTCCGCTGCTGCAAAGCATTCCTGCACTTCCGCACCCCTGCGATCAAAGAATCTCTGATTTAATGGGTTATGCACAGCAGATGTTGATCATTGCAGATTCGGAAGAACAGAAAGCACTGATCCCACTTATTGTCAAAAGTGGAATAGACGGCATTGTCAGTGAACAGGGAAATGATGAAATTGATCGTATTGTGCTGTCTGTGAAAGCGGATTCTAATTGTCTGCTCATGCATCAGCACGGATTCTATGATTTAAGCAGTAAAGGACAATTTTATCTGACCGGAAGCCTTCTGATCGTGCTTCCAGACGATGAATATGAAACATTAAAAATGTATGAAACTGCACAAAAGCTATGCAGATGCTGTCAAACTAAGATTATTTATATAGCTTGTAAGGATCATTTTCTCTCGAAACGAGGAAAACGCTTGTCTGCAATAACAGATGGCCCCTGCAAGCAGGCGTATCTGCTGATGAAAGGAGAATAAGAATGTTTCAGGGAAGAATCGAAACAATGCCAATCCCAGAGCGAGTGTATGAACTATGCAAAATCATCTCTGATACCCCTGCGCCCTTGAAAGAAATTCGAGAAAAAGCCGAACCGTCTCAGATAAATGGTTCTTCCACTGCGTACTTTGGTTCAATCTTAACCGCAGCCAAGGAACTCCAGCTCGTTGAGGAGTCCGATGAAAATATACTTACATATACCGGTGACCGGCAGATTCTGAGAGACATTAAATCTTTCCGCAGATACTGCAATTCTGTCGTCTATCAAGACACACAAACGCCGTTCTATCAAATCGCTCGGTGTTTCTTGGATTCTGATCTGAAATGGATGCAGTACGGCAGCTTGTCAAGCGAAGGTGTTATGGATGATATTCGCCGTAATACCAATATTCAAACTGTTTATCAGGATCAGCTGCGCGGTATGAGATTCTGGGTCTCCTTCCTCGGCTTCGGTTTGATTCATGAAAAAGGGACAACGATGGTGTTTTTGCCAAATATGTATACCGCATTGAAGGACTTCCTTGTTATGGCAAAACCGGAGGTAAAGAGGGAATATACGGTATCTGAATTCTGCGATCTGCTCATGCCTTATGCCCATGTTGCACTTCATAATGCAAAAGAATCGCATCGACTAAATTATGCTGTGTCTGCTGCGCTTCGTATGATGCATGACAATAAAGAGATTCAAATGAAGCGCATTCCGGACAGCGGAGAGATTTGGAATATGTATCATCAGGAAGATCATGTGCTGATATCTGAGATATCTCACATTGTCGTTCTAAAGGGGGTGCGGTAATGCGTTCTGAAATTGTCCAGCGCCGCATGAAAGAGGTGCTTCGAGTCGATTCCATCAACAGTTCTCAGGGTGATTTCCTCGCATCTCATGTTCCGTTTCAAAAGATGATCGTTGTCAATGGGCATGATGCAATGCAGACCAGAACTGAAATATCAGAAGAGGCAGTTTTCCAGAATTTTTTTGATAATCCAGAGATGGCTGACCAGCACCAGCTGATGATTGTAGAAGGTGCAAGCGGTGCGGGAAAGTCTCATTTTATTCGTTGGATTCATGCAAGGCTTAAAAACCTGGGAGACCCGAACGAGGTCATTCTGCTCATTCGCCGAAGTGACAATACACTGAAGGGAACGATCAAACAGCTGCTTGCAATTGACGAAGTGCAGGGCATTCAAAACCGTGAGGTTTATGAGAGACTTGTGCGCGCCAATCAGGCAATCAGTGAACAAAAACTGAAAGCCCAGATCTATCACCGCTTTCTTGCAGAAATTCAGAGCGATGAAGAAGACGAGATCCTAAACGCAAGCAGACGAAAAGGCTTATATGCCTTGCTTTCCAACAGCTTTTTTGAAGCACATATGATGGAATCAGGTGGGGCTGTTGAGAGAATCTTCAATAAGATCACATCTTCCGAGAATGCAAACAATCAGGATACTGTGGCACAATTTGATCCGCATGACTTTGTCCTGACAGCGGATTTTGTGGAAGAAATGGAAAGTGCCGGTGCTGACCGTAAAGCAGTGAAGCTGGCGAACTGGCTGATTCCGAACGAGGATGACGAACAAGAACACGCGCAGAGAATAGCAGATTATTTGAATCAGCACGTTGAAGAAGTGATCCAAAGCTGTGCCGGTATCGAATCCGGTGATTTTGAGCAGATCTTCAAAGAGATCCGGCAGGAATTGAAACGGAAGGGCAAAAAGCTCACGCTGCTGATCGAAGACATCACATCATTTACTGGTATCAATCAGGCTCTTCTGAATGTACTGATCACAGAGCATACCGGCATGAATGAAACTGACCAGATGTGCAGATTAGTCTCTGTTGTTGGTACTACATCAGAATATTACAAACAGTTTCGTGATAACTACAGAGACCGAATCTCAACGCAGATCACACTACAGGACGAATCAATCGGAGAACAGCAGCTGCTCCTTTTTGTGGCAAAATACCTGAATGTCATGTCTCTGGAATCTGAAACGATCACAGAATGGATGAGAAACGGTGCAAGAGAAGAGGATTATCCGATCCATCAGGTATCCGAAGGTGAAAACTGGGACTATGTTCTCTATCAGCACAAAAAACTCAGTCTCTATCCATTCACCAAGAATGCAGTCAAAAATCTGTACAACCGAATGGGGATTACCCGCACGCCACGATATATCCTTCGTGATATCGTGGAGCCTGCAGTACATGACATCATTGAAAACCGATCCGGTTTTCCGGCATTTTGCAAAGGCATTCGTAGTGGATTATCTGAAACAGTTGATTCCCGCATCAATAACCTTGTGAGATCATTGCCTATTTCAGAAGAAGAGCAAAGTGAATACAGAAGCAGGGTCAGCTTTTTGATTGGAATATGGGGAAATGGTACATTAGAATCTGGCTCAAATACATTGAGCGGACTTTCGGTAACTATTTTCAAAGAGCTTGGATTACAGGGTTTCTATAATATTATTTTTGGTCAGATTCCTGCATCAATGGCAGCAAAACAACATTCGGCACAGAATTCTGTGTCTGTCGTATCCGATCCAATCATTAAGAATCCGCCTGCGGATGAAGCTGTTTCAGCTGCACGCACTGTTCAAGCGGATCCTGAGCAGCAAAAACGCCAGAAGGCATATGATGACTTTTACAAATTAGCGGCAAATTGGCATTTTGAAAATGGAATCTTCGCTGATAAACTGGTTACCTCCGGTATTCGTGAAGCGATCAACGATTTTGTAATCTCGGCAGTAAACTGGCAGCAGGAAGGAATCTCCCTGCAAACGGTAGCCTATATCAGAGATTCAGATAAACGAATGATTGGCTTTGCAAACCAAAACAGAGGCAAGGATCAAATGCTTGTGAAGCTGGAAAACACCGAGGAAAACTATCAGCTTTTGCTTGCTTTTGGAAAATGGGTCCATCTTGGGAAGAAGTCATGGGATTTTGTCGGTGCAGAGACAGCAATTTATCATGCAACACGCTGGCTGACCCTGTATCTACCGCAGATCATAGATGCTGTGAAGGGTACAACACAGCCGCCCCTCTATCTGAAATGCGCCATGATCGCAGAGCTGTACCGAAAAATACTGAATGGAGAGTACACCGGTGCATCTCTTAAGGCGCTGAAGACGTCCGATCTGCTCTCAGCACCAGCCGCGAAAAATGCTTCCGGGCATTCCGAAAAATGGAGCAGTTTACTTGATAGTATATATTTGAATCCTGAACAGATGAAAGAGATTCAGCGACTATCCGTACAGTATTTCAATCTCATCCAAGGCACCAGTGAAAGGTCTTCAAAATATCTTCTGAAATATACAGAATTGCAGGCTGTGCTTCGTGAACTGCGTGCGTCCGGTCTGACACTGACATCAGATGAACTATCTCAAAGAGATGTGATTGCGAAAAGAGAAGAGATCATACAGTTTGTTCGAGGACTGCTCCCAAGATTAGATACGGCTGCCAAAGCAGAACAGGATTCGGCACAAGCGCTTTTTCATGAAATTGTCGGGTTCTTTGGCTTTGAGGAAGATGATGAGATCGATCCATCTGATATTCGTGAGTTGTTGGATAATATCCTGCTCTTTTATCAGGAGGCCGAACGATATGGAGTAAATCTCGCATTTGCCAATAAATATCAGACGATCAATGAGCTGAAAAGCAATGCGGCGTCTCTCGCGAATGTCATCTCAGCGCTAAATACAGCAGATTCCGATCTTACTACATTGAGCCTTCTGCTTCATTTTGCGAATAATCCGATGCGAAGAATCATGCCGTTGATGAATATACTTCGACAAACAGCTCAGGATGTTGAGCGTGTCGTGTCCCAAAAGGAGACAGAAAAAGAGGAATTAAAGCGAAAAGGCGGATGGTCAGAACATAAGGATCCTAGATTTGCAGACGAAAAAGCCGAATTTGATGCGCTTTTGGCAGCCTTTGAGGAGGTGAACGGGTAATGCAGAATAAAATCAGCGTTTGTGTGAGCTTGATGCAGGAAGTTGCAAAGAACAAGAATGCTGTAATAGAAAATGAGCGTGAGGCTTCCAGAAATAATGTTTTTTTACTTCATATACAATATTTGCAGAAGCCGTAAAAAGCTATTTGACGGTACAGCAATACTTTGATTTTCATGCATCCGAAGGAACAGACCAGCTTTTACGCACCCTTATGTCAGAGACAGCACAGATATTTCAGGCTCAGAAGGTCATCAATCCCCAGAAGTACAGGGATCAGGTTCAAAAGTGTACCGATGCTCTTAAAAAGGAGTGGACAGAGATCAGCGCAAACTATGCATCACAACCCCGTGAAGATCTTGGAATCCTGAAGATGATCACGCCAAATAAAATGCTGATCTCGCAGCTGATTCAAAAGCTTACTGGGTGCCAATCATGGCCTGTCAGTGCAGAATCCGCTGCTGAGTATTTGCAGGCTCAGCAAAAAGCAGCAGAGCTTCTTGCTGAAATGCACTTTGATGCGAATATCTCTGCTTTTCTATCAAAGGTGAAATCTGGAGATGCCGTACTAGCTGATCTTACTTCTGAAGTTACAACTTGGCTGACGGAGAATAGGTTAATGGACAAGATATTCCTGCGTATTCAAGTATAATATCCAATATAAGCGTCATTGCAAAGGAGGGGGGACTCAGTGCCGAGCTACAAGAAATTAGTCAGAGACAGGATCCCTGAGATCATCGAAGCCGCCGGGAAAAAGCCCGTCACGCATATTTTGGATGAAGCTGCATATCTGTCTGAACTTGACCGCAAGCTAAACGAAGAGTGTACGGAATACCAGGAAAGCAAGAGCCTGGAAGAACTGGCGGATATGCTAGAGGTCATGTATGCGATTGCAGAAGCACGCGGTTATTCCATTGCAGAGCTGGAAGCAGTCCGCAGGGATAAAGCTGCCGAACGCGGCGGATTCCGTAATCGTATCTACCTTGACGGTGTGGAGATTGAAACATGAAAAAATCAATATCATGCAGCATCCGGCAGCTCTGCGGAAGATCTGTTCATCGAGCTGTTTTCAGATACGTTCGGTGCTGAGAAAGCCGGTTATCTCTATACACAGTATCATTTCTACGATATATACCAGAACGAGCGCTTTGCGGATTTCTTCCCTTCAACTACATAAGGTCGGGTGCTTTTAGTAAGTCACTGACCACTGTATCTCCGAGAGACACTGGACTTGTTCCCAAGAACGGGCAAAAACCGCCCAGCGATAACTACATGAATTTTCATAAAGTTGAAAAGTGCCGAATTTTCGGCACTTTTCTTATGCTTTCTATTTTTTCCTTGACATCAATACTACGCACTCAACGTGCCTTGTTCTTGGAAAGAGATCAGCACCACATACCTTATCAACGCTGAAGCCGTTTTGTGATAGCATTTTAGCGTCACGGGCAGCAGTAGAAGGGTTGCAGGATATCATAACGATTTTTTGGGGAGCGGCCTGAATTATCTGAGACAGCGTTTCGTCTGAGCAGCCCTTTCTTGGCGGATCAACAACGATAATATCCGGTGAGCAGCCTTTCTGCCTGAGCTGAGCGAATATGATCCCGGCATCGCCAGCATAGAATTCCGCATTGGAAATGCTGTTTCTTTCGGCATTCTTTCTGGCGTTCTCAACGGCTTCCGGGACTATCTCCACGCCGATGATCTTTTTGACCTTATGAGCCATAGATAAACCTATAGTACCGGCTCCGCAATAGAGATCGGCGATAATATCGTTCTTATCCGGAGCAGCATATTCCAGAGCCTTGGCATAGAGCCTTTCAGCCTGGACAGTGTTGACCTGGTAGAAGGAAAGCGGAGATATTTCCACGGTATTTCCGCACATAACGTCTGTGATAGTATCCTTTCCCCAGAGGGTTATGCAGTTTTTTCCGAGGATAACATTTGTCTTATCCGGATTAATGTTCATAACAATGCTCTTTATATCGGTGAATTTCCTTGTCAGGATATATGTCAGCGGACTTAGCTGCCTGGAGAGCTCCTTCCTGACGACGATACAGACCATTATTTCTCCGGAGTGAGCGCCTTGTCTGAGATAGATATGGCGGACGATACCGGTGTGGGAGACTTCATCATATGGTCTTATACGCTTGTCATTGAGGAAGTCGGTTATTGTTTCGAGTATCTCAGAAAAAATCTCAGGCTGCAGGGCGCAGTCTGTTACCGGTACGATACGGTGACTTCTTGGCGCAAAAAATCCACAGACAGCCTTGCCGTCAAGAGAAGCCACGGGATACTGAGCTTTGTTGCGGTACTCAGTCGTATTCTCAGCACTAATGAATGGATCGTAAGATGTATCTATACCGCCGAGCCTTTTAAAAGCATTTTCAACGATGCCGGCTTTTATCTTACATTCAGCCTCATAGGAGATATGGCGGAACACACATCCGCCGCATTTTTTATATACAGGGCAGTCATTCTCTGTACGGTCAGCGGAAGGGGAGAGCATCTGTTCAACTATACCGTAGGAGTAATTTTTCAGTACCTTTACCAGCCGCACCTTCACTTTGTCGCCAACTGCTGTATCCGGAACAAAAACAGCCATGCCGTCGATATGACAGACACCGCTTCCTTCGGAGGTTATATCTTCAATTACTGCTTCAAAGAGCTGATTTTTTTCAGGCATTCTGTGACCTCCTTTTTCTTTTCCATGAGCTGATCGAACCTGCTGATATATTCATAGGGGAATTTATAATTGTGTATGCGTGTCAGTTTTCCGTTAGGGTAAACGAGCTTTGTAGAGGCGGCACAGCCTGCTCCGAGGATAGTCTGTGTCTCATCCATGATGAAGATATTGTAGTAGCATTCATAGCCCTTTTTAGCGTAGCCTATATTTTCCAGGTTATCCACAGTATTTTTCTGGCGGTACATATAATATGGGAGAAAATCGTTATCCATAAGCTTTCTGATGCTGTAATCGACCATTTCAGCGGCAGGATTCTTTATATTCTCAACTTTTTCAAAGAGGTTGGCTGCTCGCTTTAAAGTAAGTGTATGCACAGTTATGCTCTGTGGTTCCAGCTCTATCATTTTGTCCAGTGTATTGCGGAAGCTCTCGGCGGATTCAGTAGGCAATCCGGCTATAAGGTCGGTATTGATATTTTCAAATCCTATCTTCTTAGCGAGCTCGAAAGCCTTTATAGCGTCAGCACCGGAGTGCTGTCTGCCAATAACACGGAGCACATCGTCATTGAGAGTCTGCGGATTGACAGATATTCTCTGAGCACCAAGCTCCTTTATCACACGAAGCTTTTCTTCGGTTATAGTATCCGGTCTGCCGGCCTCCACACTGTATTCACGCACATTATCAAGGTCAAATTGGTCGGCTATAGTCTCCATGATCCTTTTCAGATCACCGGCTGAAATAGAAGTGGGAGTACCTCCGCCGAAGTATATAGTATCGATCTTTGTGTCAGTTTCACGCACTATATTGCTTATAATGACAAGCTCTCTGCAAAGTGCGTCGATATATTCCGGCATCAGCTTTATAGCCGAATCCATAGAGTGAGAGACGAAGGAGCAGTAGCTGCATCTTGTAGGGCAGAATGGTATAGAGACATAAAGACTTACAGCACTGCTGTCGATCTTATCAAGGATGGGAAGCTGGTTTACAGCAGTCTCATAGGCTATATCAAGCTTTGGAGCGGATATCTCATACTTTTCGGAGAGCTTGGAAAAGATCTCTTTTTTGTCCCTGCCTTCTTTCATTAGCTCAATTACCTTTTTGACTGGTCTGATACCGGTCATCATACCCCAGGGCGGAGTGATACCGGTTTCTTTGCAGAGGATGTGATATATCATCCTGCAAAGGGCGAACTCGTTGTGTTCATCTGAGCCGGCCTGACATGAATCATGTACTATATTGCCGCCGTTGAGCTTTACATCGGCTATAAGCAGATCGTTTCTTATTTCAGCAACAACAAAGCTGTCTGCGCTCTCGCATGAGCGATCCGTGATAAAAGAGAAACGAGCGGTATTGAAGAATAATTTCAGTATCGCTTCGATCTCGTATTTAAAAGAATTGCCGATCAGAGCAACCGGCATTTTAAAATCATTATTTACCATTATTTTAAGGCTTCCTTCATAAATGGATTATAGAGCCTTTCGGCGTTCAGGGTTGAGGGCTCGTTGTGACCGGGAAGCACCTTGTAATCTCCTTCGAGGAGAGCAAGTGTCCTGAGGGAGTTTTTCATATCGATAGGATTGCTTCCGGGAAAATCTGTGCGTCCGACTGAGTATCTGAAAAGGGTATCGCCAGAGAAAATAACGTCATTGCAGACATAGCAGACGCTTCCCTGTGAGTGACCGGGAGTGTGTATGACCTTGAAAGAAAGATCGCCGTCATTAATGATACAGTCGCCGGTGACAGCAGTCCAGTCTGTGACCGGAACGAATTTGTAGTAAGGGATATCGTTTGCAAGGGAATAAGCCGCATTTTGCAGGCATTTTGCATCATCTACATGGATATATACTTCTGCACCTGTCTTTTTTCTAACCTCTTCTGCACCGCCAATATGGTCAAAATGGCCGTGTGTTATCAGTATCTTTGAAAGCTTGAGGCGATGCTCACGGAGAAATTTGAGGAGATAATCCGGATCTCCTCCGAGGTCGATAATGACACATTTTCCGGGAGCAGTCTCAACGACATAGCAGTTTACACGGAGGATACCGAGGTTAAGAGTGTGTATTTTCATAGCTGCCTCCTTATATAGCAGATCTTTCAACAGATATAACGCCCTTTATTTTTCTTAGCTTTTCAAAAAGATTGTTGAGCTGTTCGGTGCTTGAGATCACGATAGTACTTTCAAAGAGAGCGTTTCCGTTTTTGAGGACTCTTGAAGCTGAGTGAACGATAGGAACTCTTGCCTCAAGGAGTATCGCAGATATATCGTAAACAAGTCCGACACGGTCGGTAGCAGTTACCTCAAAGCTGGTCTGGAGCTGAGTATTGCTGTGTTCAGTCCATTGTATATCCACCCAGCGGCTCAGTTCCTCCGGATCATTTCGCTGGAGGACAGCCTTATAGTTGGTACATTCAGTTGTGTGTACAGAAATGCCATGTCCTCTCGTTATGAAGCCTATGATGTCGTCACCGGGGAGCGGGTTACAGCACTGAGCGAATTTTACCAGCATATCATCGATCTCGTCAAGAACGATGCAGCTTCGTCCGGTAGCCTTAGGCTTTATCAGTGACAGGCTTGCAGGCTCCTCCTCATGCGAATGGAGCTTTTCATATCTGTCCTTGAGCCTTGGGATTATCTTGGAAAGGAGGATACCGCCGTAACCGATAGAAGCATAGAAATCATCGAGAGACTCACAATTATGCTTCTTGAAATCATCGCAGAGGAACTCCTCGTATTCTGATTCCTGGAGGTTTATCCTGTGACGCTTGAATTCCTTTTCGAGAGCAGCCTTGCCCTCGATGATATTCTCCTCACGTCTTTCTTTCTTGAACCATGAGCGAATCTTGGAGCGGGCTTCGTTTGTTCTGACTATATTGAGCCATGCTCTGTTCGGCCCCTTATCGGGATCCTTGCTGGTTATTATCTCGCATATCTGGCCGGTCTGGAGTTTATAATCAAGGGGAACTATTCTGCCGTCAACTTTAGCGCCGACAGTTTTATGGCCGATCTCTGTGTGGATACGATAGGCGAAATCGATCACCGTGGAGTCGATAGGCAGGGATATGGAGTTGCCTTTAGGCGTCATAACGACAATATCCTCTGGAGCAAGATCGGTCTTGATAATGCGGACGATCTCCTCAACGTCGTCGGAGGTCTGCTGAGCCTCGATGACCTGACGTACCCAGGCAAGACGCTGTTCCATTTTGTCCTTGCCCTGGATGCCTTCCTTGTATTTCCAGTGAGCTGCGACGCCGTATTCCGCAGTTTCATGCATATCCCATGTTCTTATCTGTACCTCAAAAGGGATACCCTCCTTGCCCAGCACAGTGGTATGAAGTGACTGGTACATATTAGCTTTAGGGGTGGAGATATAATCCTTGAAGCGGTTTGGGAGAGGCCTGAACATATCGTGGATAAGACCAAGGACGTTATAGCATTCAGCTATAGTATTGACGATAATGCGGACTGCATATTTATCATATATCTCATCGATATTCTTGTGGAAGAGGAATATCTTCTTGTATATGCTGTAGATGCTTTTAACACGGCCGTCCACCTGCGGCGGATCGGAGAATTCCTCGGATTTGAAGCGCTGGTTGATACGAGCCTTGATAGTCTCGATGAACTCCTCACGCTCCTCCTTCTTATTTTCAAGGATATGCTCTATCTCCGAATAAGCATAAGGATCAAGGTAATGGAATGAGAGATCCTCAAGTTCCTCTTTTATAGCTCTGATGCCAAGACGATGAGCGATAGGGGCATAGATGTTCATTGTTTCGAGAGCAGTATTGCGCTGCTTTTCAATAGGCCTGTACTTAAGGGTACGCATATTGTGAAGGCGGTCTGCCAGCTTGATTATCATTACACGTATATCCTGAGACATAGCCAGGAGTATCTTGCGGATATTTTCAGCCTGCTGCTCCTCTTTGGTGAATATGGGTATTTTGCTCAGCTTTGTAACACCATCGACCAGCATTGCCACATCCTGACCGAAGCGTTTTTTCAGGTCATCCAGAATAGCCGGGGTGTCTTCCACTACATCGTGGAGCAGAGCGGCACAGATAGTGTCGGTATCCATGCCAAGCTCAAGCAGAGTATAAGCAACAGCAAGGGGGTGAATGATATACGCCTGACCGGAAGAACGCTTTTGTCCTTCATGGGCTTTTGAAGCGAATTCGTAAGCGGAAATGATCTTGCTCAGGTCATACTGCTTGTCATCAGTAAGGATCTTCTGGATGATTTTTTCTATAGTAAAATCATCGTTGAAGTCGGGGATCTCGCTGAGATAATTCTCCGGAGCAGCGGCAGCTGTTTCAGGTATAGGAACTTCGATCTCAGGCTGAGGTGTATTTGAAACATTCATGTCATCTTTCATAACAAACTCCTTGACCGGAAAGGTCACCGCTTATTTACGGCCTGCGGAAGCCGGGATCAGACTGCTGAGCTTTTTTCTCAGCGAGACAAGAACAGGTGCAGACTCAAGATCAGCTTTCTTTGTAACGCTGACCTTGGATATTACCGAATCGGCAGAAGATATATGTATAAGACCGAGCTGTCTGAGAGCTTCGGTTGCTACGGAGTATTTACAGTAATTGATCCTCGGATCGTTTATCCGTATGAAGAGTGCATCAGAGGCAATGCCGTTTTCTGGGATCGCCTTATATATCTTGACAACATCCTCACGGGAAGGGTACATCCTCGGGTAGTAATTCGGTGGGAGCTCCTCGCCTCTGAGGAAGGACTCAAAGGAGGCGAGAGCGGCAAAGTAGCTGCTCTGCTGGAAAGCGTGCGGGCGGATATCCTCTGCAATTATGGATACAGAGGAATTATCCTTATAATTATTTATCCCCAGCGAGACGATCATATCGCATACTGAATCCTTGCCGCAGATCAGTGCGGAAGGCGGTGTGCGGAAAACCAGCACATCGAATTGTCCGAATCCGAATTTGATCTTCAGCTTTGAGTGAGCGCCGCCGGACAGTGGGTACACATCCAGAACAGCGGCGTTCTCTATGTAGAACAAAGGCTTTTCGTTATCAGTACCAAAAGGCTGGAGCTGTTCAAGTCCTTGAATGTTCTGAACAGTAAGCTCTGCCGGACTTACCGGTGCGTTTGCGGTAACTGTAAGTACAGGCATAGTCCTGTGGTTTTCAAGGGCATATTTTTCAATGAGTTCACGGAAACTCTTTGTCATTCCGGGAGATATCGTAAATCCACCTGCACCGGGATGACCGCCGAATTTATCAAGAGTATCGGCAGCATAGCTCAGGGCACCAAAAATGGAGAACTCACCGAATGACCGGGCTGAGCCACGTATCTCGCCCTCAGAATCGGAAGCGATAAAGACAGGCTTTCCGAATTTTTCGAGGACCTTTGCGGCAACGATACCGATAACGCCGTGATGCCAGTTCTTTCCGCACAGGAAGATCGTCCGGCCTCTGATGATATCCGGATCCTTATCTATCATGGCGTATATCTCGGAAAGTATAGCTGCTTCAGTGTTTTTTCTGTCGGAGTTGAGTTTATCGAGCTCACGGGCTGTTACGAGCGCTTCGTCATAGTCCTCACACAGGAAGAGTTTAGCGGCTGTGGAAGGGGAGCCGAAGCGGCCGGAGGCGTTGATCCTCGGGGCAAGCCCGAAGCCGATACCGAATGTATCTACGTTTTTTTCTGAAAGGCCGCAGACCTCCTTAAGGGCTAAAAGTGCCGGTCTGTCGGTATTATTAATAAGCTCTGTGCCATAAGCGACCAGGAAGCGGTTCTCACCGGTCAGGCTGACGATATCTGCAACTGTAGCTATAGCGGCCAGATCGCCGAATTGTTCAAGCGCCATAGTGTAGTCGCCGCCGTCCAGCGCAGCAACAAGCTTGAGAGCCAGTCCGGCGCCGCACATATATTTGAACGTGGAGAAGCAGTCGTGCCTGTGAGGATCCACAACAGCCTCTGCCCGTGGGAGTTCTTCGCCCTGTTGGTGGTGGTCGGTGATCACCAGCCTCATGCCGAGCTGATAGATATATTCTGATTCTTCGATAGCTGATATGCCATTGTCTACGGTTATTATAAGCTCGATACCATCATCATGCAGCTTGTCCACGGCATTTTTATTAAGTCCGTATCCCTCTGCTCTTTCCGGGATGTAATAGGAAACATCAGCACCGGCTTCAAGAAGATATGAATAGAGAATAACCACAGACATTATCCCATCGCAGTCATAATCACCGTAAATACAGATACGTTCTCCGCAGTCGATAGCGTTGTTGATAATATTGGCGGCTTCCTGCATATCCTTGATCTGGAAAGGATCAGAAAGTTCATCGATATTGAATTTCTCTGCCACTGATTCCGGTGAAGAGAAGCCTCTTCCTGCGAGGACAGCGGCAGTCAGGGACGAAACTCCGCATCCGAAGGTGAGCTTCGAGACTGTATTCTTATCAGGGATATCCACAGCCCATTTTTTCATATAATATCTCCTAACACAAAGTATATACTATTATTATATCATTTCCGGCGGATTTTTTCAATAGAACAACGTAAATTTTTGGCGGTACAAAAAAGCGGACACTCAGAAAGTGTCCGCTTTGTATTACTTCATGCCGTATTTCTTAAGGAGGTTCTCGATCTTCTCATGGGGATCGATGATCTTGCTTATAGAAACATCGTGGTTCATTGCTTCGATGTAGTAAGCGATATACTTAGAAACATCGACTTCGTGGAACCAAGGTCTTGAAAGGAGCTCAGGTGTTCTGTAGGTGAGGTTTGTACCGAATACACCGTCGATAATGCCGTCCTTATAAGCCTTGTCAAACTTTTCGAGGCCGTTTGTGAAGATAGTATATGTAGCATAAGCGAAGATACGTCCGGCCTTCTTTTCCTTGAGAGCATAAGCCAGGTCGAGCATAGACTCACCAGAGGAGATGATATCATCGGATACGAAGATATCCTTGCCCTCAACAGGGTTACCGAGGTATTCGTGAGCAACGATAGGATTGCGGCCGTTGACGATAGTGGAGTAATCTCTTCTCTTGTAGAACATACCCATTTCAACACCGAGAACAGAAGCGTAGTACATATTTCTGTTGAGAGCGCCTTCATCAGGGCTTACGACCATGAACTTCTCCTTGTTGAAGCTGATGTCGTTTATATCCTTGAGCATAGCCTTGAGTACCTGATATGTAGGCATAACGTTATCGAATCCCATGAGCGGAACAGCGTTCTGCACTCTTGGATCGTGTGCATCGAAGCAAACGATATTTGAAACGCCCATAGCCTCCAGCTCCTGAAGAGCGCAGGCACAGTCAAGTGACTCACGGTAATTTCTTCTGTGCTGACGTCCGCCGTAGAGGGTAGGCATGATAACGTTGATACGATGAGCCTTACCGCTTGCAGCCTGGATTATTCTCTTGAGATCCTGGAAATGATCGTCAGGAGACATAGCGTTCTGCATACCGAAGTAGTCGTACTTGATGCTGTAATTGCCCACATCGATGATGATGAAGAGATCCTTACCACGTACAGTTGACTTGATAAGTCCCTTTCCGTCACCTGAAGAGAAACGAGGGCATTCACTTTCAACGAGGAAGGTATCAACCTCGATACCGCCCTTGCCGGCCCAGTCAACAAGGTATTTATTGATCTTATCACCGAGCTCGGTGACACTGTTCATAGCAATTATGCCAATAGGTGCAACGTTGGAATCACGTCCGAATAAAATTTCACTTGAAGCAGTCATAAGATTATTTTCACACGAAAAGCGTGTGATACTCCTTTCATTAATACGTCCGCATACAGCGGCGGGATATTGCAAGGATCACTTGCAGAAGTTCTCGATATACGATTCGATATCGTGAGCGATGATCTGTTTTGCAACATCGGCGTGTTCGATCTCATTTACGGCAGTAGTTTTGTTTTCGAGCTCCTTGTAGACCTTGAAGAAATGGATCATTTCATCGAAGATATGCTTAGGAAGCTCCTCAATATCCGTATACATATTGTAGTTGGGGTCATCAAAGGGGATAGCGATGATCTTATCGTCCCTGTGACCGTTATCGAGCATTCTGATAACGCCTATGGGATAGCATTTTACAAGTGTGAGCGGCATCAGAGTTTCCGAGCAGAGAACAAGAACGTCAAGAGGATCCTGATCGTCCGAGTAGGTTCTTGGAATAAGACCGTAGTTAGCAGGATAATGAGTAGAAGTATGGAGGATACGATCCATTTTGATAAGACCTGTTTCCTTGTCCAGCTCATACTTTATCTTGCTTCCCTTACCGATCTCAATAACGGCAATAAAATGGTCGGGGCTGATGCGCTTCGGGCTGATGTTGTGCCAAATATTCATATGATCCCTCCGCATTTATCCGGAAAACCGGAAATAATGATACACTTACGTGCCAATAACAAGAGTTTTATCCTACTAATTAGTATACCATTTTTTTATGATTTGTCAATAAGGGAGCGAATTTTCGGCATAGTGATACAAATTCTCTCAAAATGGAGAGTTTTTTTGACTTATAGACAAACTTCGCCCGAGCGGTATGCGGGCAACAGGAATATTAATAGAAAATGAATATTGATAATGAATATTATAATACAAAACTATTGATTTTTTTGAAGAAATAATGTAAAATGTATATAAGACTATTTGCGCCGTCAGGTAGTTTTGAAAAGTTACTGATCCGGGAAAGGGGGAGCTGCAGAATGAAGAGCTATAATATCGCACTGATAATCGAAGAGATAGATCAGAGCTACCAGAGTGCGATACTGAATGGTATATCATCCACAGCAAAAGACTATTCAATGAATGTCTCTGCGTTTGTTTCATTCAGCGGTTCCATGAACAATCCGAGGCACGATGCCGGTGAGTTCACTATTTTTTCCCTGCCGGATTTCAGCAGGTTTGACGGTGCGATACTCCTTACGAATACTATAGCTTATCAGCCTGTCGTTGATAATATCCTTTCACGCATCAAAGAAGCGGGTATACCGGCTGTAAGCATTGATAATGACATCCCGTATCTCTACCATATCGGTATTGACAACAGAACGGCGATGAGGAATATAACCGAGCATCTTATAAAAGTCCACGGATACAAGCGATTTTTCTATATTTCCGGTCCGGACGACAATCCGGAGAGCGCAGACCGCCTTGGCGCATTCCTTGAGGTTCTTGGCGAGAACGGCCTTAGCATAGATAAGGAAGATATATATCACGGAGATTTCCGTGCCCATTCAGGAAAGGCCGCTGCCGAGAAGCTTATAGCATCGGGCAATGAGCTGCCGGATGCTATAATATGTGCAAATGATGTAATGGCTGCCTCAGCCATAAATCACCTTACGGCCAATGGTATTTCCGTTCCGGGAGATGTAGCCGTCACCGGATTCGATAATACCTACAATACTCAGAATTATCAGGTGGAGATAACTTCCGTTGACCGTCCTCTCGGCTTGTCGGGAAGACTGGCCTGCAAGATGCTGTATAACCGTCTGAATGAACTTCCGCAGGAGCGCAATATTATACTGAAAATGTCCACACGCTTCACAGAGAGCTGCGGCTGCTGTGAAAATATAAGCCATGATATAGATTCGTTCAGGGAATTGAATTATCGCAATTATATGCGATTTGAGGATTCTCAGCAGCTTATGTCATCCATAAATCTGGTTTCTACCGGACTTCTTGGCTGCAACAATTTTGATGAATATATCAGTCAGATGAAGAAATTTGTCAGGGATATCTCTCCGGATGAGTTTTATTTTTGTCTGTGTGATAACTGGGATTCCGAATCATCCGTGGATCAGAGCATAATGCCTTTTAAGGATGAGGAGATCATACCGACGGATTATACTGATGAAATGATAGTGCAGATAGCCTACCGGAACGGCAGCTTCTTTGAAGGCGGCCGTATCAGCAGGAACGATATTATACCTCAGTCGGCCGACGAAAGACCGGCAGGAAGGATATTTTACCACATTCCGCTGCATTTTGGTGAGCGCTGTCTTGGATATATGGTCATGTGCAACCCGAGGATACAGCTCAGCAGCTCGATGTTTGAGACACTCTGCATAAGCATCAGCAATTCTCTTGAGA
>ERZ795051.2344-NODE-2344-length-21245-cov-12.557150_pt1 | contig 21245 bp, 14 predicted proteins | sample MGYA00375135_ERZ795051 | MGnify/ENA primary metagenome ERZ795051 (study PRJEB30180, sample SAMN05720222) | activated sludge metagenome | isolation source: Anaerobic digester | place: Japan | collected 2015-05-26 ... | reverse complement strand
AGGAACTGAGAAGGATACTCATGTCAGGGAAAAATGTAATAGTTGAGAAAGGATATTACATTGGCGACAGGTTTTTCCTTGTAAACTGGGCATATTCGTTTGTACAGGCAAAGGGGGTTTTCATGTTTGGAATTGTGAGAGTTCTCGAGACCGAATGTGGTTCGGAAAATCACCCTTTGCTTGTCAATGCTTTTATACCGGTCAATTTTCAGTAGAGTGGCCGGGAGATTTTTATAAGGGATGTCAGGTCAAAAGCTGTGGCAGAATATTTATTATTTTTCAATCACCCCTTTAAGCAGTTTTATGATTTCATTTACACGTTGGTGGTCAAATTCTATAATCCCTCCGTGTGCGATAGCGTTTCGCAGGCGTATTGCGTCTTTCAGAAGTTTTTCGTCTTTTCCGTTTCCAAAAAAATTTACAGGGAAATAGCCTGCGAAATCTTTTTTACTTCCAAGGATTACATAAACAATACTGCCAAAATCTGTGCAATCGAGCAGAGTGGTTTCCTCGTCTTTTTCTCTCTTATTTTCATACCTTCTCTTTATCTCTTCAAGTTTTTCGTTGCTGATGAGATCTTCCCATTTAATTTTCCTTTGCCGTATTATCTCTCTTATTTTTAATTCGAAAAGGCATAAAATACCGAACATAAAGAGTCGTACAGGCAACTTATCGAGGTCGGATACTGTAACTATGTGTGTAATTCTGTGACCGGATTTAACAAAGAAATGGTCGGCGCTATTGAAGAGCTCCATTACATCGAGCAGTGAAGTGCTTTCTGATATCAGTTCCGACTCATAAACAGGTCTCGCAGTACCTGTTTCTCGCACATAAACTTTCAGCCGTTTTTTATCATTATCGTTTACCAGGTGGTAGTTAAAGTTTTTTTCCCTGCATATTGACTGGGCTTCTGTGAGTGTAACAGGTTCGATAGCCTCGGCGATATTCATTACGGTAAATTTGCTGTTAAAAACAGATTCAAGTGAAATAAAAGCTGATTTCTCCATAATTATATGCTTTATTAATTCCGATCAGTTTAGGGTATGGGTTAAGGGATGCAAAAATAAAATTCATCCGCATATAATCATAGAGGCTCCATCGCCTTATTTAAAGGAGTGTGTGGGGTCGCAATCCTTCTTTTGTTGGAACTGATTCTCTCACCAGTTAAATTAAAAAACAAAAAGCCATGAAAGCAACTCGCAATCCTTCTTTTGTTGGAACTGATTCTCTCACTTTAAGATATTTCTCAAATAGAGACAAAATATTTGCCCGGGGTCGCAATCCTTCTTTTGTTGGAACTGATTCTCTCACATATCGCTGATTAGCCGGTTGCGTTAAGATTGTTCCGAGTCGCAATCCTTCTTTTGTTGGAACTGATTCTCTCACATCTCAGTCAATTTGACCGAGCCCGAAATAAATATCAGTCGCAATCCTTCTTTTGTTGGAACTGATTCTCTCACGAGAGAGAAAGCATATGTAAAAATGCTTGAAGTGTTTGTCGCAATCCTTCTTTTGTTGGAACTGATTCTCTCACAGTTGGCAACCTCAGGGGCAGGAGAAACTGCCCTAATCAGTCGCAATCCTTCTTTTGTTGGAACTGATTCTCTCACTCAACAAGAAGAAGAAAGACGACTCACATGTAAAACCGAGTCGCAATCCTTCTTTTGTTGGAACTGATTCTCTCACTTATAACCGGTTGACAATTTTAAAGTCACTGGCTGGGAGTCGCAATCCTTCTTTTGTTGGAACTGATTCTCTCACTATTATAAGTTTAGAAACTACAAAGTTGCATATGCTTTCTGGTCGCAATCCTTCTTTTGTTGGAACTGATTCTCTCACCTGAGAAAAACTTGAGGGATGGTAATCCCTGGTATGGGTCGCAATCCTTCTTTTGTTGGAACTGATTCTCTCACCATATGGAAAACAATAGATGCCGTGAATTTATTGCCGTGTCGCAATCCTTCTTTTGTTGGAACTGATTCTCTCACACGGGCTGTCAAAATTGTTAGTGATCAGCCCTGAATGTCGCAATCCTTCTTTTGTTGGAACTGATTCTCTCACAATACATTGGCGACCTTCTAACCGGCAAAGGAAGGGCCGGTCGCAATCCTTCTTTTGTTGGAACTGATTCTCTCACCAGAACCAGAAGATGTGTTTCATAAACCTGATTTAGAAGTCGCAATCCTTCTTTTGTTGGAACTGATTCTCTCACCGTCTGGCTCGGAGCATAAATTGCTGCCGTATGTGCGAAGTCGCAATCCTTCTTTTGTTGGAACTGATTCTCTCACAACAAAGGTTCTTTGATTAATGAAAAAACAGGGATCTGTCGCAATCCTTCTTTTGTTGGAACTGATTCTCTCACCCCCTTAATTATTATAAGTAATGAAAAAACAAAAAAAAGGTCGCAATCCTTCTTTTGTTGGAACTGATTCTCTCACCGTGAACGGGCATACATTCGTATGCTCGAAGCTTTTTGGTTGTCGCAATCCTTCTTTTGTTGGAACTGATTCTCTCACTCGGAAGCTCGCAAAAGCACAAAGCACTGTACGAGCGTCGCAATCCTTCTTTTGTTGGAACTGATTCTCTCACGCCGTAAAAATATCTCGTGGCAACACCCATGAGATAGTCGCAATCCTTCTTTTGTTGGAACTGATTCTCTCACGTCGGAAAAAGTGCAAAGCATAGCGCTATTGCCGGTCGCAATCCTTCTTTTGTTGGAACTGATTCTCTCACAAGTATGCACAGCTGCATACAACTATTGTAAGAGCAGGTCGCAATCCTTCTTTTGTTGGAACTGATTCTCTCACATCAATAAAGAATCTATAACACATGCTGTCACTCTTCTGTCGCAATCCTTCTTTTGTTGGAACTGATTCTCTCACCCGTCTTAATCGGTAGCCCTGAATACAGGCTCTATTGGGTCGCAATCCTTCTTTTGTTGGAACTGATTCTCTCACGGAAATAAAAGAGGAAAATAACGGCAAGTTTTATGAGTCGCAATCCTTCTTTTGTTGGAACTGATTCTCTCACCCGGTGCGAGCTGCTTGTTAGCAACTGCAAGTAACAGTCGCAATCCTTCTTTTGTTGGAACTGATTCTCTCACTATTCAGACCTGGAAGCCTTATTGCAAAAATATAAGCCTGGTCGCAATCCTTCTTTTGTTGGAACTGATTCTCTCACCTAGATACATTTGTCACGGTCAGTTATACCAGAAACTGTCGCAATCCTTCTTTTGTTGGAACTGATTCTCTCACAAGTTTATCCCTGTTAGTTTTATCTTTTTTAAAAATGTCGCAATCCTTCTTTTGTTGGAACTGATTCTCTCACCTGAGGACAGCTGCAGGCATGGTGCCCTGGCATCAAGTCGCAATCCTTCTTTTGTTGGAACTGATTCTCTCACAAAGAATTTCAGGAATTTCGACAAAATTTGAATTAGTCGCAATCCTTCTTTTGTTGGAACTGATTCTCTCACGTTGAAATGTATTACGCATTAGGCACAGAGGTATTCAGTCGCAATCCTTCTTTTGTTGGAACTGATTCTCTCACGTTGAAATGTATTACGCATTAGGCACAGAGGTATTCAGTCGCAATCCTTCTTTTGTTGGAACTGATTCTCTCACGAATTACTTAAAAAGAAAACATCATGAAAGCACTGGTCGCAATCCTTCTTTTGTTGGAACTGATTCTCTCACCTGAGCCAGAAATAAACATTAACGATTTTGACTTCTTTGAGTCGCAATCCTTCTTTTGTTGGAACTGATTCTCTCACCATAAATTGCTGCCGTATGTGCGAAGCAAAGCCAGACACGTCGCAATCCTTCTTTTGTTGGAACTGATTCTCTCACCATTTATTGCCGTCACCAAAAAAGACGGTAGTAGATGTCGCAATCCTTCTTTTGTTGGAACTGATTCTCTCACGGTAGAAGCTACCATAGACGAGAATTTTTTAAATAGTCGCAATCCTTCTTTTGTTGGAACTGATTCTCTCACGTTCGGAATTGAATTGATTCAATCAATCAATTGCCGTGTCGCAATCCTTCTTTTGTTGGAACTGATTCTCTCACCATACCACATCAGCCAGGGCGAAAAAATGAAAATATTTGAAGTCGCAATCCTTCTTTTGTTGGAACTGATTCTCTCACACGGTTGAATTAAAATTCTATAACTTATGCCAGATTCAAGTTCCATAAAACCAGTATTTCAAAGAACTCAAACGACTCCCAATCGTTTAAGAATCTCATCTCTTAATTCGCCTAACAAACCAAAACCCGATACACCAAACCTCCTGTCAAGTCTATTTTCAAATAAATTATCTAAATTAATTTTATGCTGTTCGAGCAGTTTATTAACTTTCTCCATACTTAACCCCAAACCACTGTGAAGAAGCTCATTCCTCCTTTCTCTTAATATTTGAATAGGTCTTATGTCATTAATGTTTTCGTTAAAAAAACAAAGTATAGCTTCATAAACATGTCTCCTTGGCTCTATCTTCCCATTAAACCTGTCAATCAGATGATTATACAGTTTTTCGTTTAACCTTATTGCTTCAAAAAAAGCATATGAATCATCATTATGCCATTCTAATAAATCAGCAACTCTTGCTTTAATTAATTGCTCATACAATGTAAAAAGCCGCCACAACATTTCCTCGGCACTTTTATTATAATAATGAACTTTTGCAGTTAGATACAGCAGAATATTTCTCGAATCTTCATCATGTGCCCATAAATCAAAAATATTTCTGACAGTATTAACTTTTTCCGATAACCTTATGTAATCGTTGCGGTCTGCAAGGTCTTTTAATGTTGAGTAATCAAGTTGCATAAGTACTTTTCCCAGGTTCGAAAGCATTTCTATTTCTCTGTCTTTTGCAAAGTTCAGTAAGCCTACCTGCGCGAACCTGAAATGCTTTGCCATTTCCACTGCTTTTAACCTGGTAATGTTCTGAATAAATTTCCGGGGAAAATCAAGTATTCTTGGTTCTTTCCCTTCCGAAATCTGAATAAGTTTCAGTTGCGGATAATTCTCAATTAATTTTAATGTTAACGCTTGATTTATCTGGTCGATACCTCCCTGTGGTAAGAAGTATATACTTGCTTCTTCTTCAGGGTCGGGATATATGTTTTTATTTCTTACTTCTTCATCAAACCGATCAAACCAGAAGTCTATATCTGTAAGTTTTTCTGTTACTTTGTACGAATGATAATCTTTTATGCTTTCAGCATAATTTTCGCATAAAAATTTCTCTGCCAGAGGAGGCAGATTTACAGTATCACGTTTTACATGTTTTTCTTCTGCTCCGCTGCCCTCCTGATCAGTTACAATAAAAACAATTACATCTATTGAACTTTTTTCTTTCAGAACAAATTTTACGGCCGCATCTATCATCGGGAATAAAATATCATGCTTAACATGCTCAAAGTCCTCATAAAGCCTCAAACATCCTTCCCTTACCGATGACAAAAAAAGAACTTCAGGAAAATCTTCCTGATAAAATACCTGTATTGACCTTGCTTCTCCCTGGCTGGTTCTGTAAATAAATTTTTTTTCATACTGATTAAAACTGGCAGACTTTTTAATCTGAACATCTCTTGTGCCAGTTGTAACAATAAGTATTGTCCTCATTTTTTATCTTCCTACTTAAGTGCTACATCAACCCATCCCATCGGCAAAAAATTACTTGTGCAAACAGAACGGGTTACAGGAAATATTTTCTGCATTGGTTTGCCCAGTTGCATTAATTTAACATATTTCATTAATGCTTCTTTATCCGTTCTATAAATTGCCAGACCTATTGAATTATCAAAAAATGTTTTTCCAAAACCCAGCCTGATAAATGCTGAGTTATTTTCTCTGACTTTACTTATATCCGTATTTAGCTTTTCATACGAGTCAAACAAACCGTTATATATCTCCCGGGATTTTTCATCTTTTTCAAAATTTTTATAATTATCATCCAGCATATCCCAGTCAGTGTTTACTGAAGCATCACTGAAATAGTTAAGAATTTCAAACAACTTTTTCAAGTCTCCATTATTCATAAATGAAAACTCTTTTTGTCTGAAACCTGGAATTATTGTAACTTCAAATTCCGAATGACTATTCTCCTTAATTGCCTCCACGTATTGCGGTATATTTAGAGTACCCTTAATAAGGTGTAACCTTTTTATCTCACAAACTACAATAACATTTCTACTAAATTTTTCCGAATCAGTAACTCTTAGATTTTTAAAATCATCAATATAAAATAACTCGTCAATAACTTTATCAATTTTTTCTTCAAGGCCTTTCCTTCCTGCAGCAAGATTATCTTTTGCTGTTTCTAAAACTCTCCTTCTGGATTCAATTTTAGCACGGGTTGCAGCTTTAATTGCATGGTCTTTTTTACTATATTTTCTTATCTGTCCGCTTAATACATCAATTTCATGTTCTACACTCTCTACATCTTTAATAAGTCCCTTGTTTTTCTCATAATAAGATTCTGTTGTTTTTATTAAATCATTCAGTTTTTCTCTGCCTTCATCTGAATTCATAAGCCAGTAATACAGAAGTGATGTTTTTATACAACCTTTTATCGTACTACCTGTTATTACCGGTGATTCTCCGCTTCTGTAAAGAGTCCTGATAATAATTTTCCCTCTTCCGGGACCTCTGAAATCATGACTCTCTTTTACATACTTCAAAGGATCAACACCTGCTCTTTCTCTTAAAAACCTTTCAAGCACAAAACTGGTCTGAGTATTATCAATACTTGCTGCACCTCTAACGTAATCATTTATAAGATGTTTCTCCTGTACCATTCTTGCAATTTTATTATTATCAAGATAATGAACTGTGTTATTCCGTATAATAAAATCGCACAATGGTGACAATTTATCAGCTTCGTCATTTCCTATACTAACTGGTGTTACTGTATTCAATATTAGCCTGAAAATATATTTTTTCATCTTTTGCGGATCCTTTAAAGATTTATCAACTTTTTTTTGACAGGATGGAAGAACCCTATCCCATAACGTAATATCTTATTGTTTCCTTCAGGTGATATATCAACTATTCTTCCAGCAATTTTTTTGTTAAATACAGCTCCTTCGTGAAGCATCATGACCTTTTTAAGGTACCCCTCTCCAGAGTACCTCCCTCCCCTTATAACTACCCTATAGGCTATTATTTTATCAATTTCATCTTCAGGTGAAACAAGGCTAAGGTTTACATAATATTTATCATCATCAGAATCTGGAGCAGGAAGCGGATTATCAATCCATTTTATATTTTCGAACAGTCCGCAGCCACATGTACGTTGACCACCCAAACCTGTATCGGACAATAGATTTACAACTGTCTTCAGTCTTTTTTCTTCCATGTCATTAATTCCTGATATATCTATCATGAAATAATAGCCTACCTCAACATCATTATTACCAAGTATAGTAATATCCGACTGCATATAATAGGAATCTTCCTTAACTGGTGAATGTACCTTAACATGCGGGGAGGTTCTAATTTCATATGCCCGGAAAGATTCAGGGTTATCTGAGGTCAAAGTATCCCATTCTTCTTTCAAGCATACAAATTTTTTGGAAACGATTACTGTATTCTCATTAATACCATGTTCCCAGACTCCTGTTGAAATCCATTCAACATTTTTATATTTTTTCCAATCGTCCTGATTACTTATCAGAAATAAAACCGGGCGTGGAAGAAAGAAAATACTTTTATGTTTGCCCTTAAAATAAAACATTCCGGACGATAAACTAATTTCACCCCTACTGAAACTGTTTATAAAGTTTACAGTGTCCTCAGGCCAAACCTGATCATAAATGTTTACAATTGCTGAAAAAATAGTATCGGAATGCGGAAATGCTGAGGTATAATCAAGAAATGTTTCTGCAAATGGGGTATATTCCCCGAAATGAAAAACACTTCCGGGTTTGGTTTTAAGTATTACCGCCTTCATTTTAATCGAATTTTGCACCTGGAAATTCAAGAACCACTGATTTTCTTTTTCCTTCCTCTGCTTCGTAATATTCCTTGATATTGCGAAGTTCAAATTTCACATCCCTGAAAAGAATTTTCCCATAACCTCTTGAACCATGGCCACCAAGGTAATCGTCACATAACAGGTGCATTGATTCAATAATGGTTTCAATGTCTTCCTTATAATCATTATTATAAACATCATAAACCATTTCAAAATTGAAAACCGCTCCAGCAGGGACCCTTTCAATTTGTCTTGGGTGCTCAGCTTTTCCGGTTTTTCTGTCAATAGTATTTTCCCATTTTACTTCACTGAATTCATAATCCAACTCAATACCCAAAAAATTCTCTTTGAAATGTTTTTCATCAAGATATGCATCACGCACCATAAGTTTTGTAAACTGCCCACTCCTGTTTTTATCACCCGAATCACCAAAAATGCGTTTAATTTTCTCGGAATCTTCTTTAACATCTTCTGATCCCTCTTTTTTCGCAAGCATAGTTCTCAATTTACCTTTAAGTGAGCTACCAGGTATTATTGGCAGGCCTTTGGGAGTTTTAATTACATTAAGGTCCACACCGCCAATATCGAGGGAACTTTTTGAACCTCCTATATGCAAACCGGTTTTAACCAAAATTTTACCAGTAATAATAACTTTTCCTGTAAGTTTTGTTTCCATATTCTTAATTTTTATCGGGATGATAAAATTTATGATACGCAACTACAGATTCCATAAAAGTCTTAAAACTTTTAAATTCATCTGTATTATTAATTTCTGAAATCATTTCATCAAAAAATCTGACAAGCACACCAGCCTCTTTATTCTTCTGGCGGGCGGCAACATAAGCTAATTTAGGCCTTATAAGCTGAAGGCCAGTAATGTCATCATCCTTAAGTGCCAGGATTTTTGAATAGATGTTTCTTAACTGGGAATGCGTAATTGCTTTACCCTTTTTTTCTACAAATAACTTAATATCGTCAATAATCTTCTTTGCTGGAATGTTTTTATCATTCATTTTCAGCAAGTAAGAATAAGTTTCTTTGAAAAATTCTTCTTTTATTGTACTCATGGTATCATTATTTTATATTACGTGTTAATAGTTCGGCATATCTTGCTGAAACAGGGAATATCATTGCACTAAGCACTTTTTTTTCAAAATATGCTCTTAAAAGGTTACTTTCATATACAGGCAGGATATATTTTACAGCAAATTCCCTGTTTTCAGGTTTTATATTTCGGGCAATAGAATAATGCATTCTCCAGGTTCTCGGTAATTCATAACCCCCTTTTATTACATCTGCCTGATCTTTTGAAAATTTTTCACCCGACATTTTAATTCTTTCAAGTATTGCCCTCGATTCATTTCTAAAAGCAATTAGCTCATAGAGTTTATTCTTTAAATCAATAATCTGTGCGAATTCCTCCCATGTAAAAATTTCACCCATAAGATATATTTTGTCTTTTAAGCCACCGGCTGAATATTTTGCAGCATGTAGGTTTTCGTCTGCTTCTTCCGCAAATCTGAAAACCGGGTAGTTAGGACTATAAATCTGAACTGAAGCTGATAATGTTATTCTTGGAACATCAACATCAAGTTCATCTTCCCTTATAAAATTTCTCATTCTTTCCCGTATCAGATGTGCAAATTCAAGGATTGCATCCCATGCACCAACGAAGAAACAGTCGTCCCCCCCTGAATACACTGTATAAATATTATTAAAAAACAACATAAATTCATCAGGCAATTTTTCGCCAGCATATTTAAAACTAATTTTTTCGTTCAAAAGATTGTATAAATATTCTGAGAAAAAATAATCGAGGCTTTCTGAAACTTTTTTTATCTGTCCAAAATCACGTAACTGAGAAAATAACCTTCCCAGATTATCTACATCCATTTTCAGAACCGCGATTTTTTTAGTTCCTGTACGAAAACCTGCAAAATCAGCAAGAAATTTAAAAGATATAATATACCCTTTCTCGGGTTTTTCATCAGTATCATAAGTTTCAGAATCAGAATCCTTTTTATATTTCTTTTTTAGTTCAGAATACTTATTTATAAGATTGTCATCCCATTCAGGTATTCCTGCTGTCGAGAAAGTCTCCTTTTCATGAATCATAACAGGTTTTGCTGAATTAACTGGTTCGAAAAATTCAGTCATACCATAATATTTCCTCATTTTCTTTATTGAACTCTCTTTCTCAAGCATTATCCTGATATTCTCTACTTCCTGTAAATTATCAGCCTTTACCCAGGAGAGAGTAAGGTAGATTCCTTCAGGGGAGTTTTTACAGATTTTTTTCTCAAGATTAATTAATAAATGTTCATCATTCACTCGTCCAAATACGTAAAAATTACCTCCACCCCTTGTCAGAATTTCATATTCACTCGTTATTTTAAGGACTTCATTTAACCATTTTTCTGTATATTTTTTTATATACTCCGATCTTGCTTTAAGTTCCCTGGACGCTTTTTCTGAGGGAATTGTAAAGATAAAATTCTGAATTCCTGATACATCCCCTTTAATGAGATACCTGGGGGAAGTTACCTTTTCTAATAAACTACTAATAAAATTTGTATCACCAGGTTTCCCCGCAAGAATAGAAAATAAAACAGAAGAATAGGTTTCAAATTTACTATTCATAACATCCGGAATTATTTAATCCTTTTAATATTACCATATCCAATACTTGCCAGTTTCCCAAGTCCTATCATTTCAGGTAAAAATATATTCGTTTCAAAATTTACCCTGAAGACCTGCATTTTTACCTCTTTTACGGGCTTAATTGAAAATTCAGGCTCAGACAGAAAATTAACCTTAATTTCATCATTTATAGTCCATTCCACTCCCTTGGCAAAAGAGATTATATTACCGATCAAAATTTTCTCAAGAAATATTATCCTTTCTTTAGCCGCAGTAATCTGGTTAAATTTTTTGTAATTATCCTGGTTTAAAGGAAGCCATTCTGATATTCTGTAGTTAAACATTTTATCCATTATACGTAACAGGTAGTTATATTGCCTTATGCTTGTAACTTCCAAATTTTCCTTTCTATCTTTTCTGTGAAATATCTTTTTTTCATTACTGAAAAAATTAAACAATTCCTCAATTGCAGTATCCATACATACAATTACAGGCCTACCCGAAGAAATTCTGTATTGAATTTTGGGATATTTATAAAGAAATCCATCTCCTTCATGATGATGAAATAATATGTGTTCTAAACCTGCTATATTGCTAACTGCACTTCTGAATGCCGGAAGTTCGTTAAACCTTAGTTTATTTTTAAAATAAACCCGAAGAATTTTTAATTGTTTTTCTTTGGACTTACTTTCCGACATATTTTTACCCAATAATTACAATTAATAACAAAGCTGTCACACCGTTTAATTGCAAATACCCTCAAAATGTTACCTTAAAAAACAGTTTTTTTTATTCGAGTGATTAAAATAATCAATTAGTGAAAAAAAATGAAAGAAAAATGTCAGTTTTTAATATATGATGAAAGGGGTTATTGATATTGGTTGAGGGTTAAAGGGTTAAAGGGTTAAAGGGTTAAAGGGTTAACGGGTTAGCGGGTTAGCGGGTTTAAGGGTTTAAGGGTTTACGGGTTTAAGGGTTTAAGGGTTTACGGGTTTAAGGGTTTACGGGTTTACTGGTTTACGGGTTAACTGGTTTAAGGGTTAACTGGTTTAAGGGTTAACTGGTTTACGGGTTATTGGGTTAACGGGTTAAAGGGTTTACTGGTTAACTGGTTAACGGGTTAACTGGTTTGCTGGTTTAATGGTTTGTGGGTTAATCTCACCTCACCACCCTGCCTGACACGTCGCCTTTCATCAGTTGTTCCACTTCTGCTACTGTTACGAGGTTAAAGTCGCCATGGATTGTATGCTTGAGACATGAGGCTGCAACAGCAAAATTGCGTCCTTTGTAATTATTTTTCATGTTATCCATAACGAATCTCCATTCTTGATTATGGAAAAATGGGGAAAAGGATTATTTCCCGGAACGATGTTTTGCCATAGTTAATTCAGTTATATCCATTTTAATTCCTGCCTTTAACATTCGACCCGGAGCCGGAACATTAACATGATCAAAGTATTCAATATTTAAAATATTCGTTGCTTCTGCATAGATAACACATGAACAGAATTTCCATGATATCTTTCCATCCATAAGCAATACTGGAGAAAAAGGAACCTCCGGTAAATACTGACCATTTTCATAAGGTTGATATCCACCTGCCCTTTGCTGATAACTCATTTGCAAACCTGTACTGACAACTCCAGCTATTTTCCATGATGCTCCAAGATCAGCCTTGTGACGAAGCTCATCAAGCACATATCTGCTCTGCATTTCCCCACTCTCCTTCCCGGCATCTGTAAAGCTGTAACCAATCATAAATTTTTCAAAACATGTTTTCTTTTCTGCCGATACAGGCGATCTCCACCTGATATTAAATTCAAAACCTCTGATATTTAAATGTGTATGATTCATTGCCAGCCATACACTGTCATACGGAAATTTTACCCAGTCAATAATATCTATTCCAATTCTCCGAAACATAACTACCTGAGCATTTATCCATCCACGTGTTAATTTTATTCCGCTCTCAATCGAAACAGCCTTCTCTGGCATAAGATTCCTGTTTCCACGGAGAACGGGACTCGAATAATAAAGGTCAGTAAAAGAAGGAAGCCTCAAAGCACGGTTTACAGATCCAAACAAAATAAATCCCTTTAAAAAACGGTAACTGATATCAACCCCGGGATAAAGACTTAACTTGCCCGGATTATCTGAATTAAAGGCAGCCATTGTACCTGCTGTCGCATGAAACCGACCTGTTGTCAATGAATATTCAAGAAATAATCCTGAATGAAAACGAATATGTCCATTAGTAAAATTGACAGAATCGTTCCATGGAATTTTAAAAGGATTGGACAGGGTTTCACCCAATACATTACTTAATATTTTTTCATAGCGAACGTCAACTCCCGATGAGAGCGTTCCAACTGGAAGATTATATGAAACTGTGCATCCTCCTCCAGCCACATTGGTCAAATGAAAATTGTCATTCTTATACCACGAAGGAAATTGATTTCGAAAAAGTGCAAACTGATCCTGATTCCGCCGCCAATAAATATTTGAAGATACGCCGATATCCCCTTTAATTTTTTTCAAACTGATACCTGTAATAAGAGTACGTATTTGTTCGTACTGATCAGGGAATCTGGGCGTGTAAAAACTATTTGCACCAAAATTTCTTATAGATAGTCCAGTTTGAAATTCGACAAGAAAAGCTCCGGTCTCAATTCTGTTATTAAAATAAAGGTTCGTGATGCAATAATCAGTATTGTCAGTATAACCATCTGATTTTTGATGAGACACCGCCAGGTAGTTTGAGCTGAAACTTGTTGGAATTGAAATTGCAAATCCTGCGTTAAAATAACCAAAACCACCTGCCGAAACTTTTACAGAAGCTTTATGTGTATTTTCATGACGGGTTATAATGTTTATAACACCTCCAAATGCATTAGGACCAAAACTGCGGGAACCAGATCCTTTTAATATCTCAATCCTTTCAATATCATCAGGATCAACAGGTAAATTCATATTATGATGTCCTGTTTGCGGATCACTAATGTTAATACCATTTAGCATTATCAATGTTTGTTCAAAAGAACTTCCCCTAATGCTAATATCCGACTGAACTCCTCCTGACCCTCGTTGTCTTATATCTGTATTTGTTTCATATTCAAGAATGTCTGTAAGACTTTGCACAGCAAAGCTTTTTACTTCATCACCACGGATTACTTTTACATCACGTCCTGTCACACAAGCCTGAACAGGAGTTCGTTCTGCCGTAACAATAATATCATCAAGAGTAATAACTTTTTCAGTTCTGGAAGTATCAGCCTCTTCCTGGGCTTCAACAGGCATTAATGTAATTAAAAAAAGAATTAATAAAGTAAAATGGCATTTTAATAAAAATAGCATATTCGTTCTCATTTTCAAGTTTTCGCAATGTAATTTCTTTTTGAAAAATTAAAAAATCCAGGCAAAAAATTCCAGATGAGACATTATATCCTGCAAATAGAAGGTAAACGTTTGCATGTATTATTAAGTTTAACCTTCACTAAAAAGGTGAATGTTACTGGAGACAACGGTCTGTATTTTGAAATAACAATTTTATTATGAGTTCACTAAGCTTTCAGAAAAAAAACTAAAAACAGCAGTATTCTAAAATTTATTAATACCTTTGAAAACCAATTAGGATACTTTTAAATCATTCATATGAAAGCAGAAAAAATCAGCTCCCTTAATCAGGGAGAGGCTAACAATCTTTCTATTGAAAAAGCACCCACTTTTATACCCGGGTTGGATGAAATTCTATCAGGAGGTTTTCCCAGAGGAGGAACAACCGTAATTAACGGGGATGCCGGATCGGGCAAGACCATTTTTGGCCTTGAATTCATTTACAGGGGTGCACTTGCAGGTGAACCAGGAATATTTATCTGTTTCGAAGAGACACCCGAACAAATAAGGAAAAACGCTGCAACTCTTGGATGGGACCTCCCTACCCTGGAAAAAAATAAAATGATATTTCTTCATGACGGTGCCATTAAACCAGAAACTATAATAAGCGGCTCCTTCAGCCTCAGGGGACTGCTTGCATCAATTGCAGGAAAAAAGGAAGAAATCAAAGCTAAAAGAATAGTAATTGATGCTCTCGATGTAGTGCTAAGATTTTACGATTCCCCTATGGCAGCCAGAAGCGAAATGCATTTGCTCAACAACTGGCTCAACGATGAGAATATGACAGCAGTGCTGACTATTCGACCGTCCAAAAACCCTGAAACCCAGATTTATGGTGAGTTCTTTGAATCAATGAGCGATTGCGTAATAAAGATTGACGCAAGAGTTGTCGAACAGATTACTACACGAAGGCTGCGAGTAATTAAATTCAGAGGATCAGACTTTCATAGAAATGAATACCCGTTTGTTATAACGAGTACAGGCCTGTTTACTGCACCAATTTCAATGGTGGGGCTGAAACATAAACCTCTCGGAAAGAAAATATCAACCGGAAATAAAGAACTGGACAGGATTCTCTGTGGAGGTTACAGAAAAGGCTCCTGTATTTTAATCGCAGGAGAACCCGGAACCGGCAAAACCATAATGGCATCGGAATTCGTCGATTATGTTTGCAGAAATGGTGAAAGTGTTCTTTATATAGGATTTGAAGAATCGGAAGATTCTGCTGTAACAAATTTGAAAAGCGCAGGTATTAATCTCCAGCCCCATATCAAAGCAAATAAACTGGTATTTCTTACAAATTATCCGGAAGCAATGGGAGCTGAGGAACATTATATAAGGGCAGTTAAAAAAATCAATCTTTTTAATCCCGAACACGTTGTAGTTGATGCAATCTCGGCATGCCCAAGAATGGGTGGAAAATTAGCTGCCTTTGAATATCTAATGAGACTCCTGAATTTCTGCAAAGAAAAAGGAATAACTATTTTAATGATAAATCAACTAACCGGAACAAATGATTTTCTTGAAATTTCAGGAAACAGCATCTCCTCAATGATTGACACTGTTATCTACATGAACTATATCGAAGGAAATGGAGAAACCAACCGCATTCTGCAGGTACTAAAATCAAGAGGTTCTTCACATTCCAACCAGCAACATGAGTTCATTATTACCGACAATGGAATAAAAATACTTGATATCTTTAAAGGAAAGGGAGAGTTTCTAACAGGTACAGCAAGAATAGAAAAAGAAGAACAGGACAAAGCAGATGCTGAAAAGCTCGATTATGAAATAGCAAGGAAAGAACTTGAATTAAGATACCTTCAGAAACTCAGGGAAAGTGCAATCAGAGAATTAAAACTTAGAACCTTGAAAAGAGGAAAATTCAAAATGGAATAGCGTAAATGCAATTCAGCATAATCAATATTCTAAACTAAATAATAACAAAACCTATTGTTGATTAAAATGAAGGTAAACTTAAAAACTAAAAACGAAAAAGATGATGAGAATAACATTTGCTACAGATTTATTCTTTTTATCGCAGGTGAAGAACCCAAATCTCACATAACTAAAAATGTCCTGCTGAGTTTCTGCAAAAAATACTTTAAAACATCATATCAAGTTGATATTGTTGATGTATTTGAAGATTATAACGTTGCTATTGAAAACCAGATTATTGCAGTGCCCACACTTATAAAAAAAGAACCATTGCCTGAAGTTACGATTGTGGGGTTGATAGAAAATGAAGAAAAACTTGCGAAGATACTGGGGATAGATGTTACAATAAATTAATCCGAAGTTATGAACTCCGGAAAAATTACTATAAAAGAATTGAAGGATAAGCTAAAAAATCTTGAAGCTGCCCTTGACTCGATAAAGAGAGGGGAAATTGACCTCATTATAGGGGAAAATGAACCTCTTATGGTACGATTAAAATCACTTGTAGAAGAAAATGAAAAACTTGTTAAAGAGTGGCAGGCAACATTTGATTCAATTCCAATCAGTATAATGATTCTTGACACTGACCTTAATATAAAAAGATATAACAAAGCAACCCCCGATTATTTAAATATAAGTGAACCTGAAATTACAGGTAAGAAATGCTGCGAAATAATTCATAAGACACAACAGCCTTTTAATGATTGTCCGGCAAAGCGGGCTGAACTCACCGGTAAAAGGGAGCAGAGCGAAGTAAAGATCGGAGACAAATATTACCTTATTACAGTTGATCCTGTTTACGATGAAAGTGAAAAAATAAAGTCTTTTATCCACACTGTTACCGACATAACTGAAAATAAAAAAGCCGAATCACAGATGATGCTTTTAAAACAGGCGGTTGAAAATAGTGGCGTTTCCATAATAATAACAGATACATCAGGAATTATACAATATGTAAATCCGGGCTTTACAAAAATCACAGGTTATACGTCCGAAGAAGCAATAGGACAGAACCCCAGACTACTTAAATCCGGAAAACAAACCAGAGAATTTTACAGGGATCTGTGGGATACTATTCTCTCAGGCAGAAAGTGGGAAGGGGAGATTGTAAATAAAAAGAAAAACGGAGAATTATACTGGGAAAAATCCATAATTTCCCCAATCTTTGAGGATGATGGTAATATCAGTTTTTTCGTAGCCATAAAAGAAGATATTACAGAAAAGAAGAAAATTATAGATGAACTTATTGAAGCCCGGGAAAAAGCTGAAGAGAGCAACAGGCTAAAATCAGCTTTCCTTGCTAATATCAGTCATGAGATTCGAACCCCACTTAACGGTATTCTGGGATTTTCAGAGCTACTTCAGAATGCCGACCTTACAGGAGAAGAAAAAGATACATATCTCAGAATCCTGAGAGAGAGTGGTGAGAGAATGCTCAACACAATTAATCAGATTATCGAAATATCGAAAATTGAAGCAGGTATAATCGAAATCTCCAGGGAAAGTGTGAATATAAGCAACCTTTTAAAGCATTTTTACAATTTTTATAAACCCCAGGCAGAAAAAAAAGGACTCAGTTTTTCATTGTTGCTTAGTACGGAAGGTAAAGAAATAATAATTGAATCAGATAAACTAAAACTCGAATCAATTATAAGCAATCTGGTTAATAATGCCATTAAATTTACTCCAGCCGGTTTCGTAGAACTTGGTGTTAAAACTTATAATGAGGAAATTGAAATATATGTTAAGGATTCCGGCATCGGAATCCCTTCATCAAAAATTGATGACATCTTTCAAAGATTTGTTCAGATAGATTATTCATTCTCACGTCCTTATGAAGGTCTGGGGCTCGGGCTGGCAATAACTAAGTCGTATGCCGAAATGCTTGGTGGAAGAATTATTGTTGAATCTGAAGAAGGAAGAGGAAGCATTTTCAGGGTGATCCTACCACCCGGAAAATTATCTACTCAGAATATTGAGAAAGAGCATCCTCTTTTAAAAAAGACTTTTTTCAATGGTGGCGGAAAAGTGATTCTGGTTGCAGAAGATGATGATATGAACTACTATTACGCAGAAACCATCTTAACCAAAAACGGTTATAGTGTTATCAGGGCAAAAACCGGAGAAGAGGTAATAAAAAAAATAAAAGAAAACGATAACATTAGCATGATTCTGATGGATATTAAATTGCCCGTCTTGAGCGGATATGAAGCAACAAGAAGAATAAGAGAATTCAATAATAATATTCCAATCATAGCCCAAACTGCTTATGCAAGCGATCAAGACAAAGAAAAAGCTTTCGCTTGCGGTTGTACTGATTATTTGAGCAAGCCCTTCAGGAAGGACGAATTACTTGCTAAAATCAACAGATATTTTAACAAGGGAAAAAGTTAATCGCTCACCTCACCACCCTGCCTGACACGTCGCCTTTCATTAGTTGTTCCACTTCTGCTACTGTTACGAGGTTAAAGTCGCCATGGATTGTATGCTTGAGACATGAGGCTGCAACAGCAAAATTGAGTGCTTTCTGGTCGTCTCCGGTGTATGTAAGTAAACCGTAAATGAGTCCGCCCATAAAGGCATCGCCTCCCCCTACCCTGTCGACAATATCGGTGATGTGATAAACAGGAGCATAAAAGAATTTTTCACCGTTGTAAAGTATCCCCGACCATGTGTTGTAATCTGCACTCACCGAACCACGCAGTGTGATAATCACCTTCTTTGCGTGGGGGAACCTCTCCTTCAACTTAAGACATACATGTTCATAGGCTGCATGCTCAACCTTACCCGCCGTTACGTCCACATCAGGAGCCTTTATGCCGAAAACCTTTTCGGCATCTTCCTCGTTGCCGAGTATCACATCACAATGCTCAACGAGGGCGGGCATTACCTCTCCTGCACTCTTTCCCCATTTCCAGAGGTTTTTACGGTAGTTGAGATCACACGATACCGTCAATCCTTTATGCCTGGCCTTCTGTATAGCTTCATGGCACACCTCTGCCGCTCCTTCAGATATAGCCGGTGTAATGCCTGTCCAGTGAAACCAGCAGGCATCACCGAACACACCGTCCCAGTCAACCATACCGGGTTTTATCTCCGATATTGCCGAATGCGCTCTGTCGTAAATGACTTTGCTCGGACGGGCATTGGAACCTGTCTCGAGAAAATAAATGCCAAGCCGCTCGCCTCCCCAAACTATATGTTTAGTTCCAACATTATGCCGTCGCAGTTCCATCACTACAGCTCTCCCGAAGTCGTTCTGCGGCAGACGGGTCACATATTCAACAGGCAACCCAAAATTTGCAAGCGATACTGCAACATTTGCCTCACCACCCCCAAATGAAACAGACAGCATGTTTGCCTGTGTAAACCTCTGCCTCTCAGGAGTGGCAAGCCTCATCATTATCTCACCAAACGTTACGATATTTTTGCCAGTCATAACTTTTATTTTTACGTCCCAAATCTAATAAAAAAAATTTTCCGCCTGAAGTCTACTTATTTCCTGCACCTGTTACTGGTTTGATGTGAAGGGTAAACTCAAACACCTGGGGCATAATCTGGTATGGCGCAAAAACCGACAGTGCAGTGCAGCCCACACCACTTGTGGCATAATCAATGTTCAAAGTATTGCCTTTGAATGGCTGCAGCTGATAAGTGTAAACAGCTTTAGTAAGGTTATCAGTACTGAAGGGATAGTAATTAAAGTTGAACAATTTATCTCCCCTGAACTCAAGTCCGGTACCATCAGCTGCAGTTATTCTCAACCACCTGTTATCGGTTCGCAAGCCATAGTCCTGAGGAATAAGGTAAGGTTCATACATTTCACTAACGCTCGAGCTGTATACACCAACTTTATATCCGGTTTTTCTGTCGGGATAATTTTCCTGTGGACCTCGCCCGAACCATTTTACATTCTGATATTCCTTACCGAGCACCATCGTCATACCGGCTCGCGGCAGCCATGCAGGCATATCTCCTTCAGGTGTTATTTTATGCTCTACTGCTATCACACCAGAATTATAAACAAAGTAACAAAAATCATTTATGAATGCACTTCTCCCGTTGTTTATGAGCGACAGAAGACGGGAGAAGAGATGCACTCCCTGTTTCATCTTCACAAATGAAAAATCCACAAGTTGAGAAACCGGGGCATCGAGTCCGGTGGCATACCACTCACTGGCGGCAAACCTGCCAGCCCACTCGGCTGTATGTTTTCTGTTCGACCTGCGGAAATTCCATTCATCTGTTTCATTTGCAAGTGGTGCCCTCCAGAAATTTGGTAAAGGTCCCGACTCAAGCAAATCTTTTCCATTTACCCTTATTGAAGCAAGCTGCCCCGTCTGCCTGCTGAAGGTGTATTCGAAACCATTGCCTGAAATAATGACATTTTCAGCAGATTCGGTAATCTTTAAGTTTTCTGAAGAAGAGTCATATCTTGTTTCTGCGGCAACATACCATGGAAGACGGAACTGTTCCCATGCCACCTCAAAGCCCGGCTCAGCCCATAGTGTTTTTTCCTTAAGCCTGAAACTCAAAAGCAAAAAATATTCTTTTCCTGGTTTTATTGCCGGTTTTCTGAACGGGATAATCAATTCTGCAGTGTCAAGCGGTTCCACATTTGCAATTAATTCGCCTGTCTGAATTACATCTCCGTCTTCAGATAGGCTCCACACAGTTGAGTATCTATTCAGGTTTGTGAACAGGTGACGGTTGATGATTTCCACTCTCCCTTCCTCAGACGATATCATGCTAACTGTGACAGGCTGACCCGATTTTTTTATCTGCCACATCTCGGGCTGTGGCCTTCGATCGGGCCATATAGCGCCGTAGGTTCTTGCACCAATGCCGTAACTGTAAAATGAGCCTTCTGTCTTTTCTTCTTCAAAACTGAGCCACAACAACGATTTCTTTCTTAATGACTCGTCGGGATTGCGGAGTGCATCAACCGGGATTACCTCATTGAATATACCGACCTCATCAATAAGTGCATCGCACAGGTAAACAGAAGTCTCCTGACCGTGTATCTCGGCATTTCTGCCTATATTCACCGGGAACGGAGTATTTCGTATGTTACCTGTTACAGGTATTTTTTCGCTTTCTTTCCCGTCAACACACAGATATATTGTCTGTCCGTCGTAAAAGGCACACACATGATGCCAGTTGTTTTCCCATCCTGCCGGCAGGGTTATCGAAACAGAATATTTTCTGTTTGTAGTTATGAAGAAACGGAGAGAATCGTTCCTCACCTGGTTAATCCCGAACTGCCAGTTACCTTTTGTTATTAAGGTTCCCGACG
>ERZ795051.2334-NODE-2334-length-21320-cov-5.660240_pt1 | contig 21320 bp, 20 predicted proteins | sample MGYA00375135_ERZ795051 | MGnify/ENA primary metagenome ERZ795051 (study PRJEB30180, sample SAMN05720222) | activated sludge metagenome | isolation source: Anaerobic digester | place: Japan | collected 2015-05-26 ... | reverse complement strand
TGACTCCTCCGTCGACAGCTTTATTATTATATCACCTTTATTCGGGTTTGTCAACCCGTATTTTCCTACAACGTTGGCTGACCAGTCGCCGTTTTTTGTGTGCAATATGACATGGCTTATGTCAGGATCACCGTCATATGCAGCTCCGGGCGGTTTTCTCTCACCGATATAGTCATTCCCGAGCTGTCATCCCGCCCCGCTTCATATATAAGGCCGAACACCTTCTGATCCTCCACGTATTCTTTTCTGAACCTGTCATACAGTTCTTCTGTCGCAAACTTTATATCTATCTCACTTGAGCCCGCTTTCAGCTCACGCAGGATTATTTCCCTTGCGTCATCCATTGTTTCGGCAAAATGGCCGTTCATTTTATAGTAGCTTCCTCCGCCGTTTTCACCATTGCAGGGGAACGGCTCAAACGACTCCTTATCAGGCATATGCGTTTTGTAGAACTCATCATCATCGCAAAGATAGTACATTCTCCTCATATCTCCGCCTATATCAGTATCATCCCACGTTACATCTATATTATACCACGCTCCGTTAACCAAAACCTGGTTCCAGGCGTGATTCTCTCCGTCCGCCACTCCCGTTATAAGAACAGTTTGTACCCCAGCCTTCTCGCAAAGCACGTTAAACGCCTTCGCATAGCCTTCGCAGTTCGCCTTTCTGTTCACAAGGCAGCCATAGGATGTTGAGCTTAGCCCTGTTTCGTCAGATTCGATGTATTTGCAGTTTCTTACAAGGTAGTCATGTATCCTCATTACCTTGTCGTAGTCATTGGCATTAGGTGCCACATCCAGAGTTGCCTGCCGCACAGCCTTGTCAAGCTCAGCCGCCATTCTCTCGTACTCTTCCTCATCCACCCTGTAGACAATCTGAGCATTGCGGACCTTATTCGCCGTATAGTAGACCGAATCAAGCTGGAACAGCCTGCCCTCCTGTTTTTCAATCATGCAGAAGATCTTGTTGTATGTATCGCCGGAAACATCATACGGAAGAGGGATCTCCTTCTTATGGTCATTTATGCCTCTGTACAGAGCTTCATATACCGCCTGTTCCTTTTTGCTGAGAGTCCTGTAAGCCGGGCGGATGCTCTCTTCCTCATATGTAAGGTATTTCGGCTTCGGATACTTCTTCAGCAGTCCCATGCTTTTGGCGAAGCTGTATCCCATAAAAACCGAAATAAACAGCAGGGCGGCCATAAGAGCATAGAATACTTTACTACTTTTCATACAGCCGCCTCCTTATTTTATTTATCCGATATCATTACTGTGTTGTTCTTTATCTTGAATTTCGGCAGATTTTCTATGAATCTGCTGAACTTTGAATATCCGTATGTCTTTACGCTGAATTCAGGTATCTTTGTGCAGAGCTGTTTTTTCAGCTCGCCAAGATTATACCCCTTGCTGCCATTTGTCCTGACTATAGCCTCAAGCGTATCCTCTATCCTCTGAAGATCAGTCTTGTCAGACTTCTGCGACACGAGGATGCTGCTGCCCACCTGTCTGAAGCTCAGGCAGTCAAAGTCCTTGAGAAACTGCGAGAACTTGGAATATCCATAGTTTCTCACATCGAAGTCCGGATAGCGTCCCTGAAGGCGGCTTCCCAGCTCACCGATATTTATTTCCTCCTGGAGATTGGCATTCTCTGCGATTATGCGGATGATAGCAGATTCAAGAGTCTGCATCTCCACCTTGTCATTATCATCTCCGGTGCCCTGAGTTTCCTCCTCAGCAATTACCTCCAGATACTTGAAGGCATTGCAGGCGGTACTGAAAGGCTTAGGAGTTTTCTTCTCTCCCATGCCGATAACGTGCATTCCGGATTCTCTCAGCCTTATAGCAAGCCTTGTGAAATCGCTGTCACTGGACACCAGACAGAAACCGTCAACATTATGGGAATAGAGGATATCCATCGCATCTATTATCATTGCCGAGTCAGTGGCGTTCTTTCCGGTGGTGTAGCTGTACTGCTGTACCGGAGTTATAGCGTTGTCCAGCGCCATGTTTTTCCAGCCTGCAAGATTTGGCCTTGTCCAGTCGCCGTACACTCTTTTATATGTAACTACACCGTAGTTCGACACCTCATCCAGAATGTATCTTGTGTATTTTGCAGCAACATTATCAGCGTCGATAAGCACTGCATACCGCATTTCTTTTTCCATATCTTCACCTCATCAGCCTGTTCCGACATTTTTATATTGCTTAATCTCCGTAGGATGAATACTTGCTTTTTTCTTTGCCGATAAACGATGTATATCCATCATCCTCCCAGATTATCCTGTCCTTTTCATTATCAGTGCAGCATATGCTCTTCTCATACGTGAAAAATCCTGTGCGGCGCAGAGTAACTATGCCCGGTATCTTCGTGTCCGTAAAGTCATTACTAAGATCTGCGTCATAATAATAGATCATATGCTCACCGTCAGGGCTTTTAAGCTTCTTAATGGTAACCAGATCCTTCTTATTGTCGATCGTAACATAAGAAACAAAAGCAGTTGCAATACCAAATATAATAATGCCGGCTATACAGAGCCCTTTTCCACGCTCGCCATAACCTACCTTCCCTGCAAGTGAAAGAATACATATCACAAGCAGCAGAAGCGGTACCAGAACAGCAAACACAGGCACCAATATCATCTCCGGCACAGAACCTATGGCAAAAACCTTGTCATCCCCATTAGAATCCATAGCGATCGCTGCCCCCAGCGAAACCGCAGCAAGCACCCCTAATACGATCTTTGTGATCTTCACCTCATTATCCTCCATATCATTTTATTATATGAGCAGTTATTATAGTATAGCTGCCTGCATTGACTGTGATCCGGATATTTTCCAGCTCACAGTAATAGTTCTTTCCTTTTCTGTATACAGCCGACCTCTCATCAGTTATAACTCCCATACAGTAAGCAACTGCATCCGGGCAAGTCAGCCCGAGATTCTTCTTTATACGCTCAGTACCCATATCAGTGGTATGCAGCCTGTCTATCTGTGACAGGAGAGCTGTTTTATCGTCCATATCTTCCCCCAGGTCATATAACAAAAAATCCCGAAACAAATGCTTCGGGATTTATTATACCAAGGTTGCTACCCCAGTACTATGGAGCGGATTACGAGGCTCGAACTCGCTACCTCCACCTTGGCAAGGTGGCGCTCTACCAGATGAGCTAAATCCGCATTTTAACTGAACAAGTGGATCACAGAAGACTGATCGTCTTTCGATCCGTCCCCTGCAAAATCTGCACCTGATCTTGGTGCTTCCGGTCGGAATCGAACCAACGACACGGGGATTTTCAGTCCCCTGCTCTACCGACTGAGCTACAGAAGCATGATGGCGACCCCGAACAGATTCGAACTGTCGACCTCCTGCGTGACAGGCAGGCGTTCTAACCAACTGAACTACGAGGCCAATGTGGTGGGGACTACAGGGCTCGAACCTGTGACCCTCTGCTTGTAAGGCAGATGCTCTCCCAGCTGAGCTAAACCCCCACAGCTTTCCATCGTTTTTGTCGTCTTGTCCCTGACGACGATAATAATTATATCACAGCTTTTTTGATTTGTCAAGCATTTTTTGAAAAAAATTTCAGATTTTTTTATTTTTGCTCTGAAACGGCGAAATACAGGGATATCCCGACAGGCGAACAGGATATCCCACATATCATCCTATGATGTCCTTGTTAAAGAGCCTCATAACGTCCATTTTCAGAGGCAGGTTCCTTGGATCCTTCAGCTCCGGATCAGCCGCAAGCAGCTCCCGTGCGCAGTTCTGCGCCTTGTTCATCAGCTCCATATTGCAGGCAATATCTGCAATTTTAAGGGGCGGAAGTCCATGCTGAGCGCTGCCGAAGAAGTCTCCCGGTCCACGCATCTTCAGATCCTCCTCAGATATTCTGAAGCCGTCAGTGGTGGATGACATTATCTTCATCCGCTTAACGCAGTCATCAGATGTATTATCCGTAATGAGTATACACGAGCTCTCATACTGTCCACGTCCCACACGTCCCCTGAGCTGATGGAGCTGTGAAAGTCCGAAGCGTTCAGCGTTCTCGATGACCATTACTGCCGCATTGGGCACATCTACCCCTACCTCAACAACAGTGGTGCAGATAAGCACCTGTATCTCACCGTCACGAAATTTCTTCATAGTGCGGTCTTTTTCTGCCGCAGACATTTTTCCGTGGAGAAGAGCTGTGGTATAGCCTTTCAGGTCGCCTGCCGCCGCATTTTCCGCATAACTCTTCACTGCAAAGAGCTCGCTCTCGCTTTCCTCTATCATAGGGCAGACCACGTAAGCCTGCCTGCCTTCGTCAAGGCGCTGACGGACAAATCCGAAGGCTCTGCTTCGGAGCTTGCCTGTTACCGCATAGGTACTCACCGGCTTTCGTCCGGCCGGGAGCTGGGTTATTGCGGAGATATCAAGATCTCCATATATAATAAGTGCAAGCGTGCGTGGGATAGGAGTTGCAGACATTACCAGCTTGTGAGGAGAGTCCCCTTTTTCTGCCAGAGCTGCTCTCTGCGCCACGCCGAAACGGTGCTGCTCATCAGTTATGACCAGTGCAAGGTTCTTGTACTCAACGTCCTTCTGTATTATCGCATGGGTGCCGACTATGACATTTACCTCTCCGGAGGCTATCTGTTCACGGAGAGCAGCCTTTTTCTTTGCAGTCACCGAACCCGTCAGCAGGCACACCTTAACGCCGAAGGGCTCAAGGAATCCGGAGAGAGTATTATAATGCTGAGCAGCAAGTATCTCTGTGGGAGCCATAAGTGCAGACTGAACTCCGTTTTTTGCGGCAAAATAGCAGGCTGCCGCCGCCGCTGCGGTCTTTCCGCTGCCCACATCTCCCTGCAATAGGCGGTTCATGGGCACATCCCGGCAAAGATCGCCTACTATCTCAGCCACAGCCTTCTTCTGGTCGCCGGTGAGTTCAAAGGGCAGTCCCTCTGTAAAGGGCTGAACACTTATGCTGCTGTCCATTTTATATGCGGTATTCTTCCTGCTCCTTGTTTTCATAAGTGACATACCGAGCTGCAATTTCAGAAGCTCATCGAAAGCGAGCCTGCGCCTTGCGGTCTCAGCTGCCATATCACCGGAGGGAAAATGGATATTTTCCAGAGCCTCCTCCAGCGGACACAGCTCATATCTGCGGAGTATCTCCGGCGGAAGAGTCTCAAAGGGCTCCTTTTGCATGATATCAAGAGCCTGCCGCATACTGTTCCTGACCATATTCACAGAAAGCCCCTGTGTAAGATGATACACCGGCTGTATGAGCACATCCTGATCAGCACTTATATATACCGGAGAGCTTATCTCCTTCCGCAGATAGCTGCCTGTAACTTTTCCGTACATATAATAAGTACCGCCCTCTTTAAGAGCCTGAAAGTAGTATACATTGTTATACACAACGATCAGTATGTCATTTATGCCGTCAGAAGCAGCCGCCTTGCATATGACAAGTCCGCCTCTCACTCTCTGTGGAGGGAGCTTTCTGAACACGGTGATCTTCAGCACATTATAATCATTAAGCACAGCCTGAGCCACCGGCACATGAGCACGGAAATCCAGATATGCCCTCGGGATATGGTATATCAGCTCATATGGTGAATTAATGCCCAGCTTACGGTATTTTTCTCCTCTGGCCTTACCCACGCCCTTAAGGTATTCTATCTCAGAAAACAGATTTGCAGCCATAGATCATCCTCCGCATAACATAAACAAAGGGCGGCACAAGTCCGCCCAAAGATCCAGTATTAAATAAAAAGTTTTCTCGCTTATCTCTGCTCACAGATGAGCTTGATAGCGGTTCTTTCCTCGCCGTCTATCTGGATATTTGCGAATGCAGGGATACAGATAAGATCTATGCCGATTGGAGCAAGATATCCTCTTGCAATAGCAATAGCCTTAACAGCCTGGTTAGCAGCGCCTGCTCCTACAGCCTGCACTTCTACAGCCTTCTGTTCTCTGATCACTCCGGCGATAGCTCCTGCAACTGAATTTGGTGAAGAATGCGATGAAACTTTTAATATCTCCATGATATGACCCTCCTGTTAGTGGATTTTTGTACAAATAATATTGGATCTGCCAAGCAGTCTATCAGTACACTTATATTATAACCTATAATCAGGAAAATTTCAAGTGGTTGAACACATTTTTGGTAATTATCTTACAATTATTCTTTCAATTTTGTGCGATTTGCCGCTTTTTTCATCAAATTCTGCTATAACTCCGCATAAAAAGCAATCACCGGAAGCCTCCTTGAATCTGACAGGCATATGAAATCTGAAACGTTCTACTGCCGGCTGTATCTCCACGCCCAGGCAGGAATATTCAGGGCCGGTCATGCCAACATCGGTGATATAGGCCGTTCCGCCCTCAAGTATCGCCTCGTCAGCAGTCTGGACATGAGTGTGAGTGCCGAAAACGCCGGCAACTCTTCCGGCGAGGTGGTAGCCCATGGCCTTCTTCTCGGAAGTCGCCTCCGCATGGAAGTCCACGAATATATTCTTCTGATCCGTATTTTCAAGGATGCTGTCGATCTTGGTGAAGGGATTGTCCAGCGGATCCATGAAAGCAGTACCCATAAGGTTCACTATCGTTACGGAGTACGCACCCATATCAAGGGTGCAGACGCCCCGGCCTATACATCCGTCTTCGGGGTAGTTAGCAGGGCGGACTATATAGTCCTCCTCGTATATATCGAGAGCCTCCCTTCGGCGGAAAGCATGATTGCCGGTGGTTATGATATCCGCTCCGGCAGATATGATCATATCCATTGAATACCTTGTTATGCCGTTGCCCTGTGCAGAATTTTCTCCGTTGACAACAGTGACGTCAATGTCGTATTGTTTCTTTATAAGTCCCAGCTTTGCCGTAAGGAAGTCGCAGCCCGCCTTTCCCACAACATCGCCGATAAACAGTAATCTTTTCAAGCTATTTCCATCCTTTTAAATATTTGAGAAAGTATATTGTCAGAAGTTAATATTTCGTTTCCGGCAAAAGCTCTGTACCCGGAGCAGCCCTTTCAGCCAAGCCCCAGCAGCTTCTCCGCATTCCGGAAGAATATCTGCTCCTTCTCATCCTGTGACAAGGGCAGTCTTTCAATGAGAGCGATCTCGTTTGCCGGATCATCCCAGGGACAATCGCTGCCGAAAAGCACACGCTCCGCCCCCTGCTTACGGATAAGTCTGAGCATCGTATCATCATCGATATATCTTCCGGTAACACCTGTATCGAACCACAGGTTGCTGTATTTTCCTGCAAGATATTTTTCAGCGTCATCCCAAAGCATAAGTCCGCCCATGTGAGCGGCAACTATCTTCAGCTCCGGGAACGCACCGGCAAGTGCCGCAAAGCTCCGTGGAGTCGCTCTTATCTCACCTTCGGCATAAGGATCCGCTCCGCCGTGGAACAGTGCGATGAGCCCCAGTTCAGACATTGCTTCATACACCGGGAACATCCTTTCATCATCCGGAGAAAAGCGCTGATATTCCGGATGAAATTTCACGCCACGCAGCCCCAGCTCCTTTATCCGGCGCACTTCCTCAGCCTTATCCTCTGCATCAGGATGTACAGAGCCGAAACAGATGATCCCGCTCCCGTTGGTATCAGCAGCCCAGTTATTGATATCGGTCTGCTGTGAAGGCTTAGTTGCTATGGGCAGGACAACAGCCGAGGATATCCCTCTTTCCGCCATAGCTCTTTTAAGATCCCTTACAGTGCCGTCTGTAAAAGGAGTGATCCCGCTTATGCCTGAAAGTCTGGACATTGCCCTCTCGGCAAGGCTGTCCGTAAAAGCGTGTGTATGAAAATCTATATACCGCATCATCACTCCATTACGTGTTCGAGAGCATAGCTGTATATCGTCTGCACATGGTCATCGCAAAGGGAGTAGTATATAGTCTTTCCGTCCCTGCGTGAGCTGACGAGCCTTGCCTGCTTCAGCACTCTGAGCTGATGCGAGATGGCTGACTGAGTCATGCCCAGCAGCCTTGCGATATCACATACACAGAGCTCACTGCGGCAGAGCGCTGATATTATCCTGAGCCTTGTGGGATCACCGAATATCTTGAGCAGCTCAGCAGCCTCAGCAAGCAGTGCCTCATCCGGCAGCTCAGCCGAAACCTTTGCAACAATATCCTCGTGGATACCGCCGTCTCCGCAAATATGTCCTTCCATGTGATTACCTCCTTTATCTGAAAAAAACAATCCCTAAATATATGATGCCTGCCGATATGACAAGACTCAATGCAAGTCCAAGCATACAGGTAGTTGCAGCAAATCTGTCAAACACCTTTCCCGAGGCTGTGTGGAGAAAAACCATACACCGTTTTCCCTCCCGGTACATGATACTGGGCTCACTGGGAAAAACGCAGGGATACTCCCTGCCGCCGGCCTCGTAGTATGCACAGCGGAAACGCTGTCCCTCCGGCTTGTCAACTCTGAGGAAGACCGCTTCCGTTCTGTGTGAACGCAGCAGTCTGCCGGCAAAAAAGATGAAAAGTATGGTCATAGCAAATATGATGAATGCAACAAGTCCAACGGCTCCCATTATCATTACGTCCGCACTGACGCCAAGTACAATGCAAAGCACGATCACGACCGCAAGCACAGCAAAAAATTCCATACTCTCACCTGCTTTCAATATAATAAGTATATTATCTGATATTATACCACAATCTTATCCTTTCGTCAAATAAAAAATTCCCGTCAGGCGCAGAAAAGAGCCTGAAAGCAGCAGATCTCCTGTCAGATTAGACAAAATGCAGTCATATTAATTAAAAAAACATTACATTCCGGAAACTTTTTTAATTTTTACTTGAAAACCGCAGAACAGGGTGATATAATAGTACAGTAAAATGAGAATAACCGACCTGCGGCAGGTCATGCCATGAAAGGAAACTAAAATGAAAAAGAAACTTATAGCAATTCTGTCAGCTTGTCTCGTACTCTCTTCCGCTCTTATCTCATGCGGAAATGATGGCGACGATGACAGCTCCTCAAAGAAAAAGAACAAGTCAAGCCTCTCCGAGAGCGATCCCAAGTACAATGAGAACGACGATGAGGATGAGACCACAACAGAAGAAGGCACAACCGAATCGACCACCGAAGAGGTAACAGAGTCTGTTGAGCCAACTACCGAAAAGGCCACCTCCGGCAGCGGAAACGGCGGCAGCACTAATTACTCAGACGGTATGCCCATCGTTACCCGTGATGAGGCTCCGGATCCGGCTGGCGGAGATATCAAGGGTATGTGGGGCGGCTTTGAATCCGATGGCGCTGATGCTATGCTCGCCTTTGAAGACGGCGGCAAGGGTGCTCTCTACGTTGATATGTCAACCGTAATGTACTTCAAGTCAGACCGTTCTCTCTGAATGGACGGCATCACCATGGGAAAGAACTCCGTATCCTACGACGGAACAACTATAACAGTAAAAATGGACGCTGATTCTCTCGGCATCGATCAGTCAGCTCTCGACGAGCTTGACGAAGATACAGCAGCTATGTTCACTCAGCCCATACTGGTGCTCACAAGAACAGGCAGCGCTGATTCCTCCACACTGGACGGTGAATACAAGTTCACCGGCGGAATATTCAGCGACCAGCTTACTCAGAGCATGATGGAAGACGCCGAAGGTATGGACAAGGATTCCCTCAGAGCTATCATCAAGGGCGAGAAAATGCTCATGAAGTTCGCTGACGTCATGAACTATACCACCAGCGGTACAAAGCTCACTGTAAACAGCGACAATCCGATCTTCAAGAAGGAATTCAACGAGTCAAGTGTTGAATATACAGTTGACGGCGACACTCTCTATCTCTTCGATGATGAGGATGAAAACAAGGTCGCAAAGCTCGATCGCTACACATTCTGATCTCAGGCACATAATACCACGTTGTTTACCCAAAGACAGCAATGGCTTCCAGGGGTGAAATATATACATAAATTTTTAAGGAGTAAAAACACATGAAAAAATTAACAGCATTATTTATGGGATGCATTATGATCACAGGCGCTTTCGCATCATGCGGCAAGGACAGCGGCGACAGCAGCAGCAAGAAGGAAAATGATCCCGTTGCAGGCAAGTGGCTCCTGAAGGATGAAGATGACAGCTATGCCATGACAATGAATTTTGACAGCGGCAAGGTGAAGGTTGAGATGGACTTCAGTGACGAGATCCACTTCAAGGATAAGAACATCATCATCGAAGGTGAAGACTACGGTGCTGACGGAGTAAAGTTTGAGGACAACAAGCTCACAGCAAGCATCAACGGCATGGACGTCCTCTCAATGACACGTACCGAAGGCGAAGGAGATTCCTTCGACGGCACATACACTGATCTCGGCGGTCTTTTCTTTGATTCCATGAGCGAAGAGGGCGTTGAAGCATCTGTAAAGGTAGAAGGCGAGAGCTTCCTTATAAACTACGATAATTTCTGTGAATACACTATCGAAGGCGACGAAACTATGATCCTCAAGAATCCTCCTAAGTCTTTCCTCGCAGAAGGTGAAGAGGATGAGGCTAAGATGACATTCAAGGTGGACGGAGATAACCTCTCACTCACATCATCAGACGGCGAAGTAAGTGAATTCACAAAGGTAAAATAATCCGGAGGTGTATTTATAAATGGACGGCGTCCCGGACGGCAGTTCAAACAGTATAACTCCCCGACGAAGATATAAAACGGAGGGGACAGCATGACGAAAAAGATAATAATACTCATCGTGATACTCGCTGTATACGGCCTTCTCGAACTTACGGAGGCCGCAGTAGTGGATATCAACGACAATAAGCTGGAAAAGCTTGCCGGCAGCGGTGATAAGCGTGCAGTAAGGCTGCGAAAGATAATAAAGAGACCAGGCCGCTTCCTCGGCTCAGTCCGCACAGCCGCTGCAGCAGCAGCTTTCATGGCAGCTTCTCTTTCAGCAGTATTCTTCTGCGGAAAAGTCTCTGCTCTTATAGACAGGACAGGCGCAGACCTCTCCTGCGGTGCTCTTGCCGCTGTTGCCGCAGCTCTCATCTCATTCATAGCAGTGATAATAGTTCTGACCATCGGAAGGCTCGTCCCCCGTGGACTTGCTGCGAAGGATCCGGAAAAGACTGCGCTCCGCCTAAGCGGATTTGTGGGCTTTATAACAGCAGTTTTCTCTCCACTGTCAGGCTTTATGAGCCTGACCTCAAACGGTATACTCAGACTTATGGGAATAGATCCCCATGCAGCCGATAACACCGTCACAGAGGAGGAGATCCTGATGATGTCCGATGCCGGTGCAGAAAAAGGCACTATAGATGAGGACGAAAACAGGATAATAAAGAATATCTTTGCTTTTGACGATCTCACCGCCGAACAGGTATGCACTCACAGACCTGATGTATCCGTGCTCTGGAATGAGGACAGCACCGACGTCTGGGAAGAGACCATCCACCGCACAAGACATTCATTCCTGCCGATATGCGGCGAAAATGTGGATGACGTAATAGGAGTTCTTGACGCAAAGGACTACTTCCGTCTGGACGATAAGAGCCGTGAGAATATCATGGCAAATGCAGTCAGCGAGCCCTGCTTCGTTCACGAGAATATGAAGGCAGACCGCCTTTTTGAACAGATGAAGCAGAAGGGCGCAGATCACTTTGCAGTGGTAGTTGACGAATACGGCGGCATGACCGGTATAATAACAATAACCGACCTTGTAGAGGAGCTTGTTGGCGACTTTGCTGATGATGAATCGGATGAGCCCTCCGCAAGACTTGAAAAGCTTGAGGATGATCTATGGAGCATCCCCGGCATCACATCCCTCAGCGAGGTCAGCGAGGAGCTGGATATGGAGCTCCCTGCCGAAAAATATGATACCTTCGGCGGATACGTCGTGGCAGAGCTGGGACATATCCCCAAAAACGGCAGCCAGGAAACACTGGAAGCCGATGGGCTCAGCATAGAGGTGCTTGAAGTTAAACATCACCGCATCGAGCTTTGCAGAGTAAGAGTGCTCCACAAAGCCGAAACAGCCGACACCGATGAAGATTGATAAGGGACGCAATATTGCGTCCCTTTAAATTTTTATGAAATTTTCGCAATACTCTTGTAAAAGCCCGAAAACTATGATATAATTACTAAGATAGCGGTCGTATACCGCCGAAACAATCAATAAAGGAGTGATCCTATGGTAGGCTTTGAAAATCATATCGGTAAAATATCTGTCTCTGAGAATTATCTCACAGAGATCGTAAAACACGCAGTAACAGACTGTTTTGGTGTCGCTGACGTATGCAGTGTGAACACCTTCCATTCAGCCGCATCTGCACTTACATTCGGCAGAGCTTATAAGAAGCAGAAGGGCGTTGCTATCCGCACCGATAAAAACGGCGGCCTCATAATTGATCTCCATATTAAGATGACCTACGGCACAAACATCACTGCCGCTGTCAGCAGCATCATCCACAAGGTGACATTCGCCGTGGAGGAAGCTGTTGCGATAGACGTACACAAGGTCAACGTTTTTGTTGACGAAATGACCGCATAAATATACGGATAAATCAAATATCTGCTCCGCAGGCACTGACGGGGCGAATACGAATTGGAGGCTTTTGCTGTGATAAACGGTTCTATGCTGAGAGACGCCATAATTTCGGCTGCGATAACCATAAATAACAGAAAACGTGAAGTAGACGAGCTCAATGTCTACCCTGTCCCGGACGGCGATACCGGTACAAATATGTCCATGACCATCGGCAATTCTATTGCCGAGCTCAGAAGGCTCGATGATAAGGTAACTGCATCTGACGTTGCTTCTACCGCCGCTTCTGCATTTCTCAGAGGCGCAAGGGGAAATTCGGGAGTTATCCTCTCCCTTATCTTCCGTGGCATAGCCAAGGGACTTGCAGGCTGTGAGGAAGCCGGCTGCGACAATTTCGCAGAAGCTCTCCAGCTGGGCGTTGATGCTGCATACAAGGCTGTTATGAAGCCTGTTGAGGGTACTATCCTCACAGTTGTAAAGGCAGCGGCAGCAAAAGCCAAGGAGTCTGCACTGTCCACAAGCGATGACGTGCTCTTCTGGCACGATGTCTGTGACGAGGCTGAGAATATGCTGGCACAGACCACAGAAATGCTCCCTCAGCTCAAAAAAGCAGGCGTAGTTGACGCAGGTGGAAAGGGGCTTGTTATAATCTTCCGTGCAATGACTAACGTATTTGAAGGCGGAAAGATCGCTGTTCCCGAGGAGATCAATACTCAGGAGGTAACTGTTGATTCCTTCAGCACAGCTGTAAGCGAATATGATGAAGAGATCAATTACACCTACTGCACTGAGTTCATGGTGGAAAAGAAGGATAACTGTCCTGACGTGTTCATGCTCAGGGCTTACCTCGAAACTATAGGTGACTGCGTTGTTGTAGTTGATGACGACGAGATCATTAAGGTCCACGTTCATACTGATAATCCCGGAAACGCCCTCCAGAAGGCGCTTGAATTCGGACGCTTCATCAATGATCCCCGTCCGAAGATAGAGAATATGCGTATCCAGCACGAGAATAAGGTCAAGGAAGCAAAGGCTGCCGAGGAAGAGGGATTCACTCCCGCAGAGCCCGAGAAGGAGTTCGGCTTCGTTGCCGTTGCAGCAGGCCACGGACTTGAAGCAATGTTCAAGGATCTGGGCGCTGATATCGTTGTAAAGGGCGGACGGACAATGAACCCCTCCACAGACGATATCCTCAAGGCAATACTTAAAACTCCTGCAAAGACAGTATTCGTGCTCCCGAACAACAAGAATATAATCATGGCCGCAGAGCAGGCTGTCAAGCTCACTGACCGCAAGGTATGTGTGCTCCAGACAAGAACTATCCCACAGGGTATATCAGCTATGCTGGCATTTGATGAATCCGAGGATCTGGCTGAGAACAGGCTGAATATGACAAAGGCGTTCGAGAAGGTATCCACCGGCCTCATAACCTTTGCCGCAAGGGATTCCGAATTTGAAGGCCACTCCATAAAGGAAGGTGAGATACTTGCTCTCGACAACGGCAAGCTCTCCTTCACTGAAAAAGACATCAACAAGGCTACCTACAAGCTTACAAAGAAGCTTGCAAAAGGCGATGTCAGCTACGTTACACTGATACACGGCGCTGACGTTACCGAGGAGAATGCCGAGGAGCTCCGCAAGTTCATGCAGGGCAAATTCGGCGACAAGCTTGAGGTCATGCTGGTAAACGGCGGACAGCCTGTATACTACTACATAATCTCAGTTGAATGACATCTGCGGAGACTGCTGCGATAACGGCAGTCTCTTTTGATAAACGGTATCCGGAAGGAGAGAAAAAGATGACTATAAACAGAAGATTCCTGGCTGCTATCATTGCACTTTCCGCTGCCATGACCTTTACATTCTCATGCAGCAGCAAAAAAATCAGCTCAGAAGCCCCTGCCCCTACAGATGAGTGGAAGGGCGAGGACGATATCGCTTTAGACAGCAGCGTAATTAATGACCTCGGCCTCACCAAGACCTCCAAGGGCGCAGATCCTGATATGACTATCACCTGGCTGGCAGACTATGACCTGAACCCCAGCGGAAACAATGACCGTTCCGTTGCCCTTTCAATATTCGAGGACTACTACGGCGGCCAGATAAACTACGTCCACACCAGTGTGGAGGATAAATTCACTACACTTGCCGCTATGATAAATGCCGGCGACACGGTGGATATGTTCCCGTATGAATGGAGCGCTGTGCCAAGCGGTGTCCTCAGAGATCAGTATCAGCCGCTCGATCCATACTTTGAATCGATGGAAATGGATTCCGACCTCTGGGCAGATATGTCCGATGTTATCGATATGTTCTCATATAACGGCCAGCATTACGTCGTACCATACTCCATATCCGATCCCCTCATCATAACCTACAGCAGAAAAATGATGCAGGAGGAAGGCCTTGACGATCCCTATGAGCTCTATAAGTCCGGCAAATGGGACTGGGATTCATTTATGAGCATGATGGAAAAATTCAAGGCAAATCAGCCCGAAGGACAGAACAGATACGGCATCAACGGCTGGTTCGGTCAGGCTATAATACAGTCCACAGGCCATACTGTCGTAAACTATGACAACGGCCGCTTCACCAACAATATCAACGATCCCGAAATAGAGAAGGCTGAGATACTCATGCAGGAGATCGCCCAGAAGCAGCTCTACCGCAGCGATTGGGTAGGACATTTCCCGGAGGATCGCTCCACCCTCTTCTTTGCAATGGGGGACTGGGCGCTGGGAAGCTCAAATGCTTACAACGAGGGCATGGATCTTATGACAGTGCCATTCCCGAAGGCTCCATCCGCTGACAAGTACTACCTCAGCTGCAATTACGGTGCAAGGATGCTGGTGAAGAACTCCGCTCACGGTCAGGCAGTTGCAAACTACATAAAGTGCGAGAGACTTGCCGCAACAGAGCCTGTATTCAGGGACGCTGCCAAGGAAAAGGCTCTGATCGAGGACCGATCAGCCTCCGGCGTTCTCAGGAGCGCAGTAACAGAAGAGCAGTACGACGCTGTGCAGTCCTATATGGATCCTACAGTTACCAGCCCTGTGTTCGATTTCGGATACGGCATGGGAGATAACATGAACGGCAGCGGCGACTATACTTTCAGCACAAGAGGAGTTATGGACAACATAACAAAGACTCTTCTTGAAGGCAGTGAAGAGGTCGATTCCTGGGCAAAGCTCCGTGATTCTCTCACAGGCATCATCGATAAGGAAATAGCTCAGTACAACAGTTAAAATATGATCCCGGAAGCGTCTGAAAGCACTTTTCCGGGATCTTTTTTTCACATCAAATGAGAGTTCACACCCTCATAAACGTCCAATAAAAGGGCAGATCCACCTCTATCCGGACATCATATCCCACAAATGGCCGGTATGATAATTGTGCATTGCTACAAAAATCTATATATACTGTGATCTGGCACCGCTGTTCCGGGACTTTGAATACGGCGGTATACAGCGAAATACTACAGTATATCCGGTATATCTGCCGTTTGGTCCGCTAAAAAAAGCACTTGCAGAAAAAAACAGTTTATGGTATAATGTTATGTGTACATTTGTATCCTGCGGAAGCCGTTTTTTCGCCGGATACCACATAATACAAGGACACAGTTTCCTGAAAAACAAGGAGAATAGTATGAAAAAAGTTGTTATTATCGGCGCAGGACCGGCTGGTCTTACTGCTGCATATGAACTTCTGAAAGACGGCTCAGGAGAATACGAGGTAACAGTCCTCGAAGAGACAAACGCTATCGGCGGTATCTCAAAGACCGTTAATTATAAAGGCAACCGCATGGATATGGGCGGACACCGTTTCTTCTCAAAAATGCCGGAAGTAAACGAGTGGTGGAGCAATATGCTCCCGCTTCAGGGCTCACCTTCAAAAGATGATATCATGCTCAAGAGAAGAGTCCGCATCCAGAAGGGCGGCCCTAACCCTGAAAAGGAAAGCAGAGTAATGCTTATGAGAAGAAGAGTATCCCGTATCCTCTTCAACGACAAGTTCTATGATTACCCTGTATCCCTCAAGCCTGAGACTATCAAGAACTTTGGCTTCCTCACCACTATGAAGGTGGGCTTCAGCTACCTTGCAGCAGTTGTTCACAAGCGTCCTGAGACAAACCTTGAGAACTTCTATATCAACTGCTTCGGCAAGCAGCTCTACTCAATGTTCTTCGAGTACTACACAGAGAACCTCTGGGGACGCCACCCCAGTGAGATAGACGCTTCATGGGGAGCTCAGCGTACAAAGGGCCTCTCTATCGTAGGCATCATCAAGGACTTCTTCGGCAAGCTCTTCAAGGTAAAGAACCGTAAGGTAAATACTTCACTTATCGAAGAGTTCAAGTACCCTAAGCTCGGCCCCGGTCAGCTCTGGGAAGTTACTGCTGACGAGATCAAGAAGCTGGGCGGTACTATCATCATGGAAGCTCCTGTAAAGAAGCTCCACAAGGATGAAAATCAGCACCTCACAGGTGTTACATACATCAAGGATGGCCAGGAGATCCAGCTTGACGGCGATTACATCATCTCCTCAATGCCTGTAAAGGATCTCGTTGCAGGTATGAACGACGTTCCCGAACATGAGGCTCAGATCGCAGCAGGTCTCCCCTACCGTGATTATATGACTCTCGGCGTTCTCGTTCCCAAGCTCAACCTCAAGAACAAGACCACAATGAAAACAGTGGGCAATATCGTGCCTGACTGCTGGGTATACGTTCAGGACAGACGTGTTAAAATGGGACGTTTCCAGATATACAACAACTGGTCTCCTTACATGGTAAAAGACCTCAAGAACACAGTATGGCTTGGCCTTGAGTACTTCGTTACAGAGGGCGATGAGTACTGGAACATGAGCGAGGAGGAATTCTCCAAGTTCTGTGCAAATGAAATGGTAAAGCTGGGACTTATCAGCAGCACTTCAGACGTTCTCGATACCCACATGGAAAAGGTAAAGAAGGCTTATCCTGCTTACTTCGATACATACGAGGAAATGGATACCCTTATCGCTTACCTCAGCAAGATCGACAACCTCTACTGCGTAGGACGTAACGGCCAGCACCGCTATAATAACCTGGATCACTCCATGGCTACTTCATTTGAGGCTGTAAAGAACATCAAGTCCGGTACAACCGACAAGTCAAATATCTGGAGCGTTAATACCGAGAAGGAATACCACGAGGAGAAGAACAAGTAATGGCAAATTCTCAGCTTCAGGAAGTTGAGGATATACTCCGTGAAAAGAAATTCGGAAAGCTTTTTTCCGGAGATACTGAAAACACCTATATCCAGTTCTTCCGCTATCTCTTCGTAGGAGGTCTCGCTACAGTAGTTGACTGGGGCGTTTCCTTCCTCCTGTTCAAGTATGTTTTCCAGGAGCATTATGCAGTCGCAGCGAATTCAATATCCTTCGTTGCAGGTCTGATAGTAAACTATGTTATCAGCACATTCTGGATATTCCGCAATTCCAAGGTCGAATCCAAGCTCATGGAATTTCTGGGATTTGCCGCTATAGGTCTCGTAGGACTGTTGATGACGATAGGCATAACAAAGCTCTTCGAGATATGGCTGGCTGACAAGACAAGTCTCTTCCAGATACTGGCAAAGATCGTCTCTACCGCCGCAGCATTCTTCTGGAATTTCTTTGCAAGAAAGATACTCCTTTTCTCAAAGAAGGAAGCCTGACACCAGCAACGATCTGATAACGATCAACAATGGGAGGTCTTTAAGACCTCCCTAAAAATTACAATACACAAGAAAGGATCTTTTTATGTCTGATAAGAAGAAAAAAAATCAGAAAAGTTCCGATAAGGTCAGCGAAGCTGCCAAGGCTGTAAAGGATACAGCCAAGGAGGCTGTCACGGAAAATGAGGCTGCTGAAATAGCAGAAACATCTTCCGGGGCCGCTGAAGGAACAGCTAATGCTGCCGCAGAGGCAGCTACTGAGACAAAAAGCTCAGACAAGGGATCTGCTCCTGCCGCAGAAGCTCCGGCAGAGGAAGCTCCCGCCACATTCCTGGAAAAAGCAATAGCGCTGAAAAACAGATACGGCAAAAAAGCTTTCACAGTGGCTACCTATGCTGCTTCTATCGGTATTTTCGCATACGTTGTATACTTTATGGTATACTTCATAACCGTTGCATACAAGAAGGAATTCCACTCCGACTGTACCGACACTATCCTCTGGGCAAATGCCTCTATCGAGGGCGGTGCCGTATACGATAAGGACTTCGGCTATGCCTGCTTCCTTCCATTCGGTATAAACGTCATCATGCAGCCCCTCATAGGGATCTTCGGATTGTCGATGAAAGCCCATATCTGGGGAATGATGAGCTACTTCATACTGCTGACAGTGTTCTTCATGCTCATGCTGAGAGAAATGCACTGGGATATCCGTGCGATATGCCTCGGCACTTCTGTAATGCTGGCAATGACTACCTCCTCTGAAAAGCTCAGAGAGATATTCTGGCAGCACACCATCTACTATTCACTGGGACTTCTCTTCATCGTTATCGGTATGTTCCTCTATTTCAGGCTTATGAACCTGAGCGAAAAGCTGAAAACGCTGAAGCCTGACACCACAAAGGGCAAGATAACCTTCCTGCGCTGTATGATAATCTTCATCATACTTTCAGTGTTCATAATGTTCACTGCTACAGACGGAATCTCCGCGCTTTCTATCTTCGCTGTTCCGCTTGCCGGAGCTATACTTGCCGAGCACTTCGCTGACACCTCAAATAAGCTCATAAGCAAAAAGAGCCTTATCACTGTTGCTACCAGCGGTATCTTCGGATATATGATAATCCTCGGCGGCAAGATAAACAAGCACTGGGCAGGCGACCTTGTAGCCGGCTATCAGGATGCAAACTCCATTTACTCACCTATGGGCACATGGACAGATCATACCCACTCCTTCCCCCTTGCATGGCTCAGGCTCAACGGCATAAAGGATATGGGCGTTACCGGTGAAAAGCTCAACGAGAAGGACGGTATAATCAACCTTATCTATATTGCTGCTGCTCTTATGCTCATGGTACTTCCGATAGTTGCTACATTCTTCTATCCGAAGTTCAAAAAGGCTAAGGACGGACGTATGCTCAGACTGTTCGTATGGATGCACTGGGCTTCATCCGGTATAGTTGTTCTCGGATATATTGTCGGAGTTATTTCCGGTGCTGACTGGAGAATCACTCCTGTTATCGGTACCTCCCTCTTCCTGTCCATACTCTTCGTACACTGGGCGATAAAGAACAAATCATCCGCTTCCCGTGTAGTCTCAGTTCTTGCGATACCGATAATCCTCGTATCTATGCAGAACATAAAGAATATCAAGGAAATGCCGAGAGACGGCTATAAGGACAACAACCTCTTCGGCCTTGAAGAGTTCCTGGAAGATTCCGATCTCTCCTACGGCTACGCTACATTCTGGAACGCTAACGCTATAACCATTATCTCTGACTCAAAGGTAAAGGTACGTGACGTAAATATCGACCAGAACGGCGTTACAAAGAGAATATACCAGTCATCAGAAAACTGGTATAAGGATCAGGAAGATCAGGATGATTACTTCCTGCTGGTTTCTCCTCCGGAGTACCAGGTACTCTCTGATATCCAGAGCCCGCTGTTCTATGAAGCTCAGGATATCAAATCCGTATTCGTAAACAATACCGAATACCACGTATTCATATTCGATCACAATATCATACCTCAGTGGTAATAGCTCATCGCCGACTAATGTAAGCCCTACAGTTTGGCTTTTTCTGCGTAATAACTTTTGTAGGGGACGCCGCCCTCGGCGTCCCGAAGCAGTTTTTCTGCCATTCTCAAAAGAGCCCCTTTTAAAAGGGGCTCTTTTCTTGTATAAATGTCCAATTAAGTCCGGGCGCAAAATGTGCGCCCATTCTTAATTAATTGTACAAGACAAAATTAGCACTCTCACGTTGAGAGTGCTAATTTTCATTATACCGTCACAGTCCTTTGATTTGCCTTTCATATTCCGGCAGTATCATGTAAACAATGAAACGAAAGGGATGATACCGTTGGAAAGTGTATATATCAAAGAAAAACGCATAAAATGAATATATATTTTACTGGAGGTATGACTTATGATGTATGGACTTACACCCTTTGGAAGGAATTTCGATCTCTTCAACATTTTCAATGACATGGACAAGGATTATTTCGGAGGCGCTATGCCAATGAATTCCTGCCGCACAGATATCAAGGACGAAGGAGATAAATACGTTATGGAATCCGAGCTCCCCGGCTTTGAAAAAGAGGATATAAAGCTTGACCTCAACGGCTCCTGCCTTGTGATATCTGCTGAGCATAAAACCGAAAACAGCGAGAAGGACGACAAGGGCAACTATATCCGCCGTGAAAGAAGCTATGGCTCTTATAAGAGGAGCTTCGATATCCCGGATGTGGACGTTGAAAAGATCAATGCCGAATATAAAAACGGCATCCTCACCATCGATCTCCCTAAAAAACAGCCCGAAGCTCCTGTCGCTAAAAGGCTTGAGATCAAATAATGCGAAAAGAACTCTTTGACTAATATATTAACGTGATGCTTAGATAGAATGTTTACGGCAGTTATTGAGGAAAACCCTTTTGAAAAAGGGTTCTTCCTCAAACTCCTTTCCTAAAACTTTCAGTTTTGATTTTTCCCCATATAGGGCGCAACCCATGTATAAAAACATGGGCTTTTTTATTTGCAAGCGCTCTATATGGGGAAAAATAAGATTAAAAGTCTTTGGAAAGGGGGTCGGGGAAGAACCTTTCCTCAGAAAGGT
>ERZ795051.2326-NODE-2326-length-21409-cov-6.773719_pt1 | contig 21409 bp, 33 predicted proteins | sample MGYA00375135_ERZ795051 | MGnify/ENA primary metagenome ERZ795051 (study PRJEB30180, sample SAMN05720222) | activated sludge metagenome | isolation source: Anaerobic digester | place: Japan | collected 2015-05-26 ... | reverse complement strand
TATACTCATATTTTTCTCCTTTTAATCGGCAAGATCAAGTTAAGATCTTGCCGATTAAAAACATTACGTGATACTAATAAGATTCTGACAATTATGTTTTTGCAAATTATAGATCAAACCATATAACACTACATTACAGATCTGCATTTGTTGAGCTTTTCCGTAATTATTCAAATCGAGTTTCAAAGTCTCCAAGAAAATTTTAGAAGTCAACATGCCTAATATTTTTTGGAGCTTCCTGATTTCATCTGTATTCTTTGATGATATAATATTTCTTTTCACACTATTCATAAACTCCGGGTTGCATATGCTATTTTTGTCTACTACATTAGTTCGTGATAATATAACAGTTAAAGCATCATGAATTAAATCATAATTCTTATGATTGTGTAATGCAGTTAACATTTGTTCGATTATCTTCGAAGAAACTTTTGTTGATTTATTAACTTCATCAATAAAATGTTGTGGATAAGATGCTTTAGAATTCATCGTAATATAATCTGCGGTAGACGTCACTATATTATCTCTATTATGAATTGTCGAATATTGATCGAAATTTGGCTCTTCTTCAGAATCGCTTTTCATAATTGTTGGAGTAGACTGATACAATCCTTCACTTTTTGCTTTCATATAAAGTGGTAGTAATCCACCTTGCGCTTTCTTCTCGCCAGTTTTAACATCAGTGACTGCATTAAATGTAAACATCTGATCAATTCTCACCCAACCCTGCATAAATAATTGGCGTAATCGATATACATCTTTTGCTATTTCTGGCCGATATTTTTTCATTAATGTTGGCACAAAATAATCTTTTAAAAGAGCCAACGGTGAATCAAATTTAGCAACATTGTGCTTTTTATTTACCATATGATTTACAACATATGCCATAACTCGCTTATCACAATATTTAATATACGCATATTTCCGACCATTCCACAATTTCTGTAATAGCAAAAATAACGCATTATTGATTAATTGATCATCATTCCTTCGAATACCATAATATACAATGAGCAACAATATCTGATAATATGGATCATTATACATAATTGCATGATTTGGAAATTTCCAATCTGCTTGAAATGCTCTTCCAACCACTTGCTGATCCAATTTTAGAAGAGTATATAACCCCATAACAGATGTTGTTGGAAGTGTAAATTTGAAACAATACCCTTCATCAGAATTCATCGCTTGTTGATACGACAAAGATACCATTCTACTTAATTCACTATGCAGTTTAGTGAGAAGTGTTGGATCAGCTTGTATATTTTTATCTAATTGATCATAAATTGTTAATACCTGTTTAGACACAATTCTCTCCTTTGTAAGCTAAAATAATTTATAAAATTTTTAGACAACAGATGCAACAACCTTTGACATAGAATGGACTCTTTTCTCAAAAGAATTAACAAGATCAATAAGAGCATCTTGATCAAATACTTTCCTATAATCATCAGACTCAGTAAGATATTTAATTCTTGACCAAACAGAAAATGGGAATGCAATCTTCTGCAATAAATTTTCAACAATGGACACCTTTGTACTAAATTTAATCGCTTCTTCTGGCTCAACACCTTCAGAAATTAATGTTTTCGCAAGATCTCTCGACTCTTCAAGATATCTTTCTTTGCGCTGTTCCGGTGTTAAAGAATAAAAACTTCTATCAAAATATTCATAAATAACATTTGAGAGAATTTGTTTTTGAGCTTCATTTGATTTTTCGAGAATGGCATAGTCAACTCCTTTACCATATATCTCTGGTTTAAGGTTGACAAATTCATATATTTGCCGAATATTTTTGAAATATGCGCCGAGAGCACTATAAATTTGTTCAGTTTCCTCAAGTTTCTGTAAAAATTGATCAAAATAAAGCATATCAATTTTTACTTTTCCTTCCCACAATAAACTATCATATGGCTCAAAATATTCAGAACCAACAGTTACCTTCTGAATCCCTTCTTGAATGAGTTCCATATGACTTTTCTTCTGAGATTTTGATTCCTGAATCTTCTGTAATGCTTTACGAGATTCATTCATAATATCAAAATTATAAGATTCTGTTAATAGTTGCATTTATATTCCTCCTGAGAATAATTAAAATTGTGAAACCATTTGCCGATTTAATTTTGATCGAATAAATGTATCGATTGTTGAAATATTTGTTCGATTTATATCTGTTTGATTCATAAGTTTATAATAAATGTGACCTCGGCGAGAATCAACAACAATCAAATTTGGAACACCAATTCTCTGAGATATAACTTTGATAATTCCTTTGACATATTGTTCATTAACATTGTATATGGATTTTGTAGAAATTTGTTCATGAGTTAATGGTTTATTTCTTTGAATAGTAACCTGCGTACCAGTTCCCGTATCTCGGATTACTTCATTCGATTTACGAACAGGTCGACCATATTCCCCACCTTGCAACATGTGTTTCCAACTAACACCCATCATAGCAGCATGTAGAGCCAAAACAATTTCAACAGGAAGTACAAGAATATAATTTGGCCAAGATGTCACTTCATTAGAAGTTGTCTCCAAATCAACATCAGCAGTTAATACAAATTTGCATAACGAAGTCTGCAATTGTGCAAGTAACAAAAAATAAAAAATATCTGCCAATCCGGTTCTAAATTTTGGAATCATTTTATTTGCAATATCAGTATATGATACATTAGTTATATCTGCAATTCTAACATAATCAGTGCCAGAGGCATTCGCAACTTCTTGCTGATATGGTTGGAAAAAGTCTAATAAACTTTCTGATATATCTTGTTGAATTATATTCAGTCTATTTAAAAGAATTGATTTTTCATTATCTGAAGTTAAAAATTTCACTTCATTTTCAATTTTAGCTGATAAAGTTGAACAACTGCTAACAATGCTATCAAATGTTGATAGAAAATTCTTATAGATATCCATATTGAAATCATCAGAATGAATACTATGAGTAGCTATCAACTTTGAAAACTCCGAAATATAATTCGATGTATCTATCTGACAAAGAGACTTCAGAATCTTAATTTTATTTCTTGATTCTTCGGAACTACTGCCTTTTAATCCATGATCAATTGCCTTCAGAACTTCGTTCAAATCATCATCAATGTTATTTACCATATCAGCATCAATATGCTCTTTTTTCAGCTTAGAAAAATCTACACTTGTTGGACTAACAGTTATTATGTTAATAATTGATCTTAAAAGTACAACACCAATTGTTCCTATCACTTCAGAAAAATTGGATCTTATAAATCTTTGAATATTTGCTAACTCCCCTTGAAGTTTAGCAGATGATAAGTCTACCAATTTTGTATCCTCATCCGAAGCATCTATTCCAAATCGTCGTTTAGCAAAATCTGGATCTAAAACAAACTGAAAGTATAATTTTGTCTGAGCTAAATTTGTTTGATTAATAAATAATGGAGATAAAAGTTCATTAGCTTGATTCAATTTCGGAGGATTCATTATACGTTTCTGTAGTCGTGTAGCTAAATTCTCAGCCGCACCAGAAATTGTTGGGACATTTCTCCAACCACTTATAGATTTTGTGACTTTAAATGCTTTATCACGAAACCAGTCTGCAATATCAGCTCTTTCAGTAGGAGACTGAATTAAATTATTTAATAGATTCCAATACTTACTTTCATTCATCGTCTTCAATTCCTGAAAAATAGCGTCAACATCTTGCTTATTATTAAGTTTCCTATTCAGTCCAATTGCAGCAATCAGTACATACATCAATGATAATGTATCCGTCGGGTATGATGTTGTTCCAACAATTACAGGAACTTCTATCATATTTCCAAGAGTTATAATTTCAATAAATGGACGAAGTTTAGAAAATTTTGGATCAGTCTTTAGTAATTGTTGAATATATGCTGTTTTTTGATTGATCTTCTGCTGCAGTATTGTTGCATGTTCTGGAGAGACAGGATAGTTTGGCATAACAGGAGTAGAAGTATACGCTCCTTGCACTTCTGAATTACCCAGTGACCGAATAATTGCAGTTGTTGGGTCGATAAGTTGTTTATTCTCATCCCAAAGTGGACGAATCTGATTAGCTATTCCAATGACATTAAGAGTATTTTGAACAAACAAATCTGATAAAAATGTGACAGAAATGAAATCTCTTAATAATGTTTCAAGATTTGGTACTTTAATTCTGTCTGCAAACAACATTGGGTATATAAAAATTAATTTATGTTGCTGATTCATTATTTTATTTGGATCTCGAATACCAGCAACTTGTTTTGAATACTGTCCATAACCAGTTATATTCACCTGATCACCTCACTTTTATTAAGAACTAATTTTTAATATCTTTTAAAATTATATTCAACTCATCTGATAATTTCGGATACAACTTTTTATAACTAGTTAGCATTTGTTCATTAATTTCTTCAATTCTCTTAGAACTTTTTGGATGACTAGAAGGATTGAATAATCCTCCTATAAAATTCCAAATTTTAGTATACCATTCCTGTTTTGATTCGGCCTCAACTTGCTTATTATGAAGCTTATATAGTACTTTAATCATTTCATCACCATAACCATATTTAACGGCAAATTGATCAGCTTTATACTCACTTCTGTGCTCCATGAATGTCAGAGACCGAACAAGTGTCATAACAATTAAGGATGATATAATGTATGTTGGTAGTGTTAATAAATTCAAAAGCGTTAAAATTGGAGTCTTTAACATCATTCCTGCAATTCTAACACTCTTTTGAAACAATGCTAAGAGAATCCTTGGTAAATTCGCGGTATAAGTAAAACTATGGCCAAGTTCGTGTAAAAAAATTGCAGTTAATTCTCTCTCTGAAAACATATCAATAATGTCATTACCAAATATTATGTACATTTTCTTGATATATTTGTTTGATTCCTCTACAATATTTAATGTTTTAATATTTTTACCGGCCTCAAAATCCTTAAAGATATCCAAAAGATCTAACGAAAGAGATCGATTATATATCGGTATAACTGCCGCATTAAAATAATTTTTTTTAAATGTTAATACTATGTGGTCAATTCTCGAAAATTTTTTAATATTTTCAGTTAATTCTTTTTTAGCGGCAAGATCATTTTTATTCTTTTTTATTCGAGCAAAATTTTGATCAATATCTTTTAGAATATTGCTTCTGTACTCTGAAACTTCAAATACAAGTTCTTCAAAGTTTTCCATTATAAACCTCAAATATCTCTTCTAAATATAAACTGATAACCCTTATGAATGCAACTAAAATTATTACTACCTAAAAGATATGGAATTGCTATTTCAGCTTTACCCTCATAAGTATCTACATTAAATGTATCATCAAACATAGCATATCCACCAATTTTAATCTTATTGATAGCCTCGAGTATAAGTTTTAAATGATATATTCCAGATTCGTGTGATCCTTTCTCCCAATCAATTGTATCAAGATACAACAAATCAATTGGCCGATTATATCCTCTTAAAAATTCTACTCCATCCCTACATGTTAAGGCTACATTAACAGATCTGTCCGATTCTTTTCCAATAAATCTTTTTAATACTTGTTCACAAATTTTTAAATTATCTCTTGAAATATCACAACCATGATATGAGCCACCATATTTAGAAATATACCATGCCCAAATTGAAGTAGAATCACCATCTATTATATTATCCAATTGTCTCGTTACTCCAATTTCAACTATATTCGGATTTAACTCTTTTTTATTATTGTATAGTAATGTAAGAACTTTTATGAAACTTTCTTGACGATTTTGACTTTGAAATAATACTTCTGGGGCGTCGGCAAAATCTAACTTTGGTCTAGGATCGTCGTCCCACTCCACATAGTGAGCTTGCGTCCATTTATTTCCAACTTTAAAATCTTTAATAAAAGTAATATGCTCTGATTTTGTTTTTGAATTTACAATTTCACTAAACCAATATTCAAGAATCAAATTATCACCAAGTTTATTTTTAACATATTCTTCCCATGACTGAACTCTTGGTATCACTAAATTATACCAATCAATATCACATGAAAAAAGATCTGTCCGATAAGCCTCATCTTGGTAATGAATAAACAGTGCAACGTGATCTTTACTCTGACTATCATTAAAATGTTTCATATAACTATCAAAATCATATTCGAGATCTGCCTCACGATAATGAATATACTGAAATTTTTCTTTATCTTTTAATAAATCAACAGCATTTCTAATATTCATTAAACATGCAACTGCATGATAATCTACAAGTGAAGCTTTTTCTTCTCTAATACCATTTCTTATTCGCCAAAATGTTAATCTCCAGTTATGGCTTAATACATTCTCTTTCTCAAAAATAAAATAATCAGCTAATTCTTGAATCTCTTTGGAAATAGGATAATGAGCTACTAGACAAATAGGATAATTTCTACTTTTAATATCTTTAATTACACTAATTAAATTTTGTTCTTTTTCTTTTGTATCAGTCCAACAACCGATAACAAATATTTCGTCGTTCAAGTTATGCCTCCACTTTATATATTTTTACGCATTTTTAAACCCTATTATTTCTATATGAAACAGGCATTTTCTGATATTCAAAAACTATATATAGAAATTATATTAGTAGTTAAACAAACCATGAAAGGAGAAGAATTATGAAGAAGTTAGTAGGTTTCATTATGTTGGTTACAGTAATTATGTTCACAACTATGGCGGCAGCCGGTCCTGTGGACTGGGCCGCAAATAAGCTGGGCTATACGCCCAACTCGAAACTCGAGGCGGCAAAGGCCGAAACTGCGAAAGCAGTCGCAGCGGCAAAGGCCGCCGAGGAGGCGGCTACCGCGGCCGCCGCAGTCGCCGAACTGGAGGGTCAGATCATCGCATATGGTGGTGGACTGATTCTGATCTTCGGTGGCTTCGCTTATGTTAAACGCAAGGATCTCGCGAAGAAGATCCTTGCAGAAAAAGAAGTCGCCTAATCGTCTATGAAAGCTCGCGCTTTCATGGGCGAGTTTTCTTTTTTGTTTAAAACAAGCAACGAGTTACTAACAAGAAGAAAAGGAGGGATTTAAAACTTCAAGTGTTCACTCGTTGCAAAAATAAAATTATTTCTTCTTAGCAGACTTCTTGGCAGGAGCTGCTTTCTTAGTGTCCATTTTCTTCTCAGACGCTTTCTTAGCAGGAGCTTTAGCCATTTTATTTCCTCCCTGTTAATTTCGCATTTATTTAAACCCTCCTTATCACACTCTATTGTTTATCTATATGAAACATTAAATTTCTTTCCCCAAATAGTATCTAATAAATCATATATAAGTTTCACTTGATCTGTACTGAATTTCCATCTCTTATTAATGTTTATTTCAGCCCATTGATATGGATCTGTCTTTCTTTCATTACTCACAGCTAACCAATCAGCTACCATTACAGCTATATAAGTCAATGGCATAGAAGTTGCATCAACCATTTGTTCTGATGGTTTGTCGCGATCTTTACCATTAATAGATCCAATAGTTGCTTTATCATCCCAAAATTCAGGATGATGTTGATTGTTTTTCACATGATGAAATGTGGCAGCTTGCATCTGATCTTTAATAGCTTCTGGTGGATTATATTTCTTGCCTTGATTTTTAAGGTTATAGCTCCAATTAACATGAAGATATGGAATATATTCTGGATCTTTAAACTTAGATTGGTCGTGATTTATTTTTTCTTTTTCTAATATTTTATTATCTAATCTAGGATCATTAAGAGCTATTATTTCATCAAGATAATTTTGAACTAATTTAATATGATAATTTGTTCTATTTGTAAAATGTTCAACCATCGCTTGAGTAGTTTTTCCATCGGCGCGAGCATTTTCGAATAAGTAATTAATTGATAACATATTTTATAGCTCCAGAATAAATTAACTCACATCTCTAGCAAAATCCTTAGCGGCTTGTTCAGCTTGTTCTTTAGTCTTAATAGTGTACTCTTTTTTGGATTCATTGCCACAAGTATCGGATGTAACTACATCACCAATTCCAAATCCATAAATGGCTCTGTGACTCCACCCGTAACACTTCCCATTAGAAGCCCAACCCCAACTAGTGACAGAGTCTGCCGGATTCAGTTTTTTAGCATCAATCTCAAGCCAATCCTGAATTTTAACTTTGGGATCTCCATTAGCATAACGTGGGTGATTCTTAAAAGTCCTTTTTTCAGGCGGAATATCTGTAAACAAATATTTAACTGTCTTAAAATTCTTCATCCTATTTGTTCTAGTATTCAATTTATGAATTTTCTTTTTTTCAATCATAGGAACTTTATATAATTTGTCTTGATTATCCTCTTGCTCAAATAAATTAGCAATAGCAATCATACCATGAACCTCTATTTTTCTTCAATATACTTCTTAGACAATTCACATAAATTATTCTTAAAATGTTCACATTTGTCACATTCTATATTTTTATAGACGCAGTATTCTGGTTTTAACCATTTTGGTTTTTTATTAGAAGTTTTAGTACTGACCATATCATAAAATCCTTTACAATTCACACAGGTTTCGATATAAACAGAAAAAACATTTACTCTTCTCAATATATGGATCGTCTGCACCAGGTAGTGTCTTGGTATCTAAATAATAATTTATCACGTCAAGTTTATTTTTTATATAATTAATATATGGGGTAGCAACACCATTGGTAACGTCTATAACCATTGTTGTTATAAAGAAAAATGAATTTGATTTAGAATTGAGTACTCTTTTCAGATCCTTAATTCTTTCTAAAATTTCAGCAAAAGAATCAACATCTGTTGCTGTTACATCATGTGCAACATAAATAAATTGTACTGTTTGAATATCATATGAATCAAATCGTGGTTTAAATGTTCCTTCCCGAATTGGAATAGATAAATCTCTAGCTTCTTCTAAATGATTCTCTATAATATATTTATAAACCATAGTCTGATAAAAATCATTAACTCTTGGCTTTTTAGTCGTAATAATTTTTTTGTAATCTGAATAAGAACATGATTTAATTTCAACCAAAATATTTTGTCCAATTAGATTATCTAATCTTCCAGAAAACCTTTTTGATGGTATTTTTAATGAGACTTCTCTTTCTGTAAATTGAGATGTATTATTTTGAATAAATTCATGAATAGAAGTTCCGATTATAGATCTCATTAAAATTGGTAACCATTTATCAGCAAATGATTCAACAGGTGTGTTATTTAATTTATAAACAATTTCTCTAATACAACCAGATGAAACATCATAGGCGTTTATATTTTGAACAGTTTCTCGATATAATTGATTTTTAATAAATGATTTATCATAAAGTTCTTTTATAAATGAATCAATATTGAATGGTTCGTAATTCGTGGGAAGATTCGGCGCGATCTCGTAAGAAACAGTTTCTTCGGGTTTTTGTGGAAAAAAAATTGGATTTAATTGTTCACTATTAATAACTTTTGCAGAATTTATTTCTGAGCTATTTAATAATTTAATTAAGTCGTTAAATTCACTCACTTACGCCTCCAGATTTCTTTTTAAAATTATAATTTCTATATGTTTTATGAACAAAATATTTTGAGGGAGATATTGCTATCTCCCTCAAAATATAATCTATCTACTTTGCCTTCTGAGATGCGATGCGGGCAGCCATAAGACCTTTCATACCATACTTAGTAATAAGTTGTTTCTTAACAAGTTTATATGCCTTCTTAAATCGAATCATCTTTGTATAAAGAGGATCATTTTTCTCTCTTGCAATTTTAACAGCAAACGCACCCTTAAGAGCATTAATCTTCTCATTTCGTCCACGCGCAATCATACTTCTTCCGTAAGACTCATTGATAACTTCTTTAGACAACATATTTCAATTCCTCCTGAAATTATTTGAATTATTTTGTTGTGTTCTAAATTGTGGTTGACTATACCTTTGAATTTGATTTTCATTTGTTCTCTGAACTATTTGTCTAGCTTCATAAATCTTTGTTCTAAGGGCATTGATCTTTTCTAGTCGCTTATCAGCTTCAGAATGTTCGTCATAAACCAGTTCGAGAACTCTATAAAAATTATCAAGTGCATCTCGAGCAGCAGTATAATAACTTTCACAAGCAGAAGCTACATTTGTACTAGATATCATTTTCATAATATCATCAGAATCCGTTTTTTGCACAACATCAAAACTATTTGTCTTTCTAAGGCATGCAAAATAGTTCTCCATATGAAGCGCAATGACGTCAATCAACTCGCTAATATAACATTCTCTCAAACACTTCCCTTGTTCAATACTCTTCTGTCCACCAAATATAGAAGTGTTTTTAATTGTAAAATATGACAATACATGTATATCAGATGGTTTTTGTACACCACATTTAGCGTAACATTTTCTGGTATTCTCTTGAACAATAGAATATCGAATTTGAAAATATTTACCATGTCTTGCAAGCCATCTTCCTAGAGTTTCAAGAGATTCACCAACCACTGAAATAGTTTTAGCAACTCCTTTCGCAATTGACTTACCAAAAATCAAACCAACAATACCAAGAAGAATAGGCGTCGAAGAGATAACAACGGAAAATTCTTCATTAATTAGCATTTGCTCATATGTAATATTAAGATAATTTTTGAGAATTCTCTGTTGTTGAAGTGTTGTTGCTTCATATAATTCATTATAAAGTGTATCATCATATGATTGAAGAAATTTAGCAATATCGTAAAGATCTTCAAAAATTTGATTCGGATCTATCTTCAATCCAGAATCAATAACATATGCTTCACTAATGTCTTTTAGAAAGTTTACATTCATAGTAATAATTCTCCAACTTAATCGAATGCGGATTCATATGTTACTTCATTATTAATCACATATCGCTTTGATTCTTCAACTTCTTCACTTAGAGGATCTGTATCAGGAGGAGTAATATCATCTAAAACTTCATCTGAAGTAGTAGCAACTTCTAATACTCCAGTATTTTTCAGTTGAAACAGTCCATTTGTAATTCGTTGCTCAACAGAAATGGACATAACATAGTCAAATGCATTTCTAAAATTTTCATCGGAGAGATACTTTTCATATGCATTTTTCCGATAAAACTTCTCAGATGTATATTGTGAATTTCCTGTAGTCGGATCAAGAAATTCAAGACAAACCTGTGGACCAGACTTACGTATTGCCAGTGGATAACAAAGATTTTTTTCTTCCTTGAAATATTTAATTTCAGACCTTGTCATCTCCGACATAAAAGTATATTCGCTCCAAAACTTATGCAATCCAGTTCTCTTATCAAATACGCACGTAACAGATTCCTGAGATGGAGCAATCTTATTCTTTTCTGTGAAGACATTCATATACCAACCAGTGACACCCATACCATCACTTGGATTAATCGCTGTCTTTCTAGAAAGAAATAACCATTGTCCAACTTTATGATTAAAAGCAACAATAGAAGACGCTGCTTTATAATCATTCCAGGTTCCAACAGATTTTTCTTTTGCAACATACTGACCTTCTAGTTGAAGATTTGCGCGAACCTGATCAATTGTTATAAAAGTAATACGATTATAAGCTAATAAAGGAGCATACTTCTCAATACAGAAAGATAATTGTCGAGCTTTCAAACCAATGATGCGATCTGGTCCAGAAGCTTCGGAAATTTTCGAACATGGAGTAGAAGCAATACTATCCCAGACAATCATTATTTTAAACTCTTTCTGTAATTTTTCTTCGAATGTTTTTTTGATATTAACTAGCGATTCAATCATATCAAAAAAACCGTAAATGTCAATAATAATCGGCTCGTAACGAAATCTTTTCTCATCAATTGCAAAAATATGAACTCTCGATGAATTAATAGCTGCTCCTTCAGTTTTAATCGAACTAGAAGCATTAGCTGCTCCTTCAATATCCAAATAAACAATAATTGAATTTGGATATATAGTTTGGAACATTTTAGCAAACTGAAATGCAAATGTTGACTTACCAGTCTCTGGTGTTGAAGACAGTACAACTGGTGCTGAAGATATTATTCCGCCTCCCAACAGGGCATCTAAATGCTGAATTCCAAAGGGTGTAATATATGGTTTTGGAGCTCTTGCAAAACCATATGTTGTAGTTATAACATGTTCAAATGCAACACCTAATTTTTCTGCAAAATCAATAGGAGCCGCATCAAATTGTGATGAATCAAGATGTACACAAGTTTCTTCTTTTTTGGCTCTAGCCACATTCGCCTCCACAACTTTTCTGTTTTTATTATTTTTATATCAATTAATTATCAGATTTAGCTCTGGCAGATCTCGAACAACTTGGACATTCATATTCGTTTGGTTTAATAACTCTAACTCTAACAACATTTGGATCTGTACTTAAATTTGAACTATCTTCATTAACATATTGAATAAATTCTGATATAATATGATTTAGATCAATTTTATCCTTATCATCTATTGGCATTTTTCTATCACCTTTAATTAAATATAATCATCAAGTTCATCAGAATCTTCTTTATTTCTTTTGGGTGATTCTTCACCTTCTCCTTCATCATCTAGATCCCCATCTTCCAACTGATCCACTTCAGGTGGAATTTCCTTCTCAAGAGCCTCAAGATCTTCATCTGTCAGTTCATCATCAAAACCATCGTCATCTAGATCAATATCATCTAAATCATCATCAGTTAAACCAAGATCCTCCATAGACATCTCGTCAACCTCCGGTGGAATTTCATCCTCAAGAGCATCCAAATCCTCTTGAGAAAATTCAAAATCATCATCTTTTACACTCATAGTATTCACCTCTTGATCTTCAAATTCCTCTGGATCTATTCTTTTGATAACTATCAATTTTCTGACATTACTAATTGCTGGTGCTTCAGAAAATTCATTATTGAGTGCATCAATAATTCGACTTCCAGGTGACAATTCAGGACAAAAACCAGCCCTTACAACGGAAATCATAAAATTATCCTCCTACAACTTATACGTTGGATCATTATCAACATTAGTCTTAATATTAGCATTCCCACCTTTACTAAGATTGGACATTGCGTTTCCAAGTTTCTCAAAAAATCCTACAAGATCTCCTTCGCCACTACGCAGAGCTTCCTCAATTTTACGGATATCAATAGCAATAAGTTTAATTTTTCCAACTATAACATCATCAATCTCTTTATGATAACTATGTTTGATATTTTCTATTTTTGAAATAGAATCGAATATCTTCGTTAGAAGTTCAATATTCATTCTTAAAGCTGTATAAAATTTTCCTCTCTTTGAGGCATCCGTCTCGACGTTAGCTAACATTTCTATCTGTCGATTCGCATTTTCTAAAGATAGTTTGTGTGAAGTAAGATCTATAATAAATCTGTCCAAATGATCAATCTGTGCTTCTAAATCTTTTCGACGATTCTCTAATTCATTTTGAATCTCAATATTTGTTATTACGCCTGTATTTTTTGCCTCCATTATCACTACCTTTATTCATACCTGAATTTCACTCAAACATATTTTGACGAATTTTTTCAGTTGTTCAACAAAACTAATCTGATCAATTCTGACATTAGTTAAAGTCATTAAATTGATATATTCGCCGCTTAATACCAATCCGACAAAATTTTCGGATATTCTTGTTAAAATTGGTTGAAGATATCCATCAGAAAACACATTCTTGAATGGATAAGATAATTCATCAAGAATAACAGATTTGACCAATTCTGGTTTAATCAACATATCATTATATGGTTTGGCTTTTGGATTAGCAATATGAACACATTTTAACAACTTAAATATTGTTGGGAGCTTTCTAATCTTTTCTATTGTTTTTTCATTAATTAAATCATCACTGTAAACTTTGATAAGTTTGTATTCTGGATTTGTTATTTTAAATATCGAATTACCATTATTTCTCACTGCCATATATACATCTTGTAATTCATTATTAACTATCACATTTTTAAATATTCGATAATTCATTCCTAATTGAATGTATATTGGTGAGGTTTTATAGTATTTATCAACTTGCAGATTATACAATACATCTCTATAAAGATTTAATCTGGTCGAAGAATTAGATGAACTTAGTATATTCTCAATATTCCAAAAATTAGTATATAATTTGCTAGTATCCTGTTTTTTCATAAAATAGAAATGAAAGATACTGGCAAACATACTTTTATAAAATGAATCTATTTTACCAACTAATAATGGATTAAATTTTTTCAACCCATTTCCGAGAAACTCTAAAAGAATGTTATGTTTAATAACATCTTGATCTAAATAAAATGAATTAACATAAACATTTACCAATTTTTCTGAATTTCTATGAATACGATCATAAACATTTTTAATAATTGTTTGTAGAAACTTCCGTGCATCTGGCAAATATTGTTGTAAAATATATATCAAGTATGGAAATAATATTCTAGATCTGAATTGAATGTTGGACATTTTTAGTATATTCGTATTGTATGCGGAAAGAGCATTTGCAGTTTGGTATAAAAGAAATAATCCTTTAACAGTTGGTGAACGAGCATTGAGCTGTAAAAAATAATGATTTTTCAAATCTTCCCAATAACGATCTATCATCTGGGAATCTATTACAATGCTTTCGCTCTTAGATGCTTTATTAAATACATCAAATCCATGTAGATATAGAAGCTTATACGAAATATCCAAATCGGAAGTCATTTGTTCTTCTATTACTTCTTCGGTTTCCAGATACAATATGTTTCCCTCCCACCACTACTAAGATAAGAAATAAAATAAATCTTCAGTAATAATATTTCTATATAAAATTAGAAGTTGCGGGTAAAATAAATTTAAGATGAATATTTATTTCTTAATGCTTGTCCCTTGTAGAATGTTTTACGACCCAAATCTAAAGATCTATTTTGTATTGCCTGCCCTAGTTTTGCTCCAAGTTTAACAGTTCCAATCGCTGCCTTTCGTCCAACATCAGCTATTTGTTTTCCGGTACTTTCAAGTCCAGTGGCAATATAAGGAGTAACAGCTTTCTTAGTTATGTTCCAACCTTGTCCAGCTTTAGTTCCAAGCCAACCAGCAAATTTATCAAGTTTTTCACCTTCTGAAAGTAGACTAACAGCAACAACTGCACCAAATAGCTGTTTATTCATAAATATTCCTCCATATTTTATTATAATGACTTTTTAATATTCTCAGAATTATATGTATTAATACCTTCATCTCGAATGAGAATATTACTATCTTTCATAATTGGCCATTTCTTATCTTCGGGAACATTAAAAATTGACCGTGGTGTCTTTTCACCCCAATTACATATCGCATAAAATATCATTTCATGAAGTGCTATCATAACAAATTCACTCCAATTATTTTCTTATCTTGAAATTTCGTCGAAGAAGTCTATCTTTTGCATTTAAAATTGCATTAGCTCCTTGTCTTACAACCTCACCAGTAGCGTTTTCTAGCTTCATATAACCACGACCAACAGATGACTTGTCAAGAAAATTATCAATTTTATCATTTGCTTTGTCCACTGTTTTGGCGAGAGCTGTTTGTTGAAATTTTTTATCGAGATTTTCTAGAAATCCTTCTGATACATATTGTACAATTGAAATCATAACCCCCTATCTCCTAACAAATTTAGTAGTTAAACTCAAATTAAATTTTCTACCCATATTCAATGGAACAATTGTCTCATGATCATTAGGTACTATTTTAAAATATCTAATAAATGGAACAATACACACTCGACCGAGTAGTTCATAAAACTTTTTAGTATAAACATCAATATTAGAATCTCCAACAATCAAAACATGAAGAGCATCCTGAATATCAAAAAGTTTACGCTCCATAAAAGCTTTAGTAGTATTATCCCACAGATCTTGCCGATTTAAAACATCTTTATTTACCATTGGAAAAAACATATCAACTGGTCTAGTATTAAAGACATAATATCTATCTTTAATAAACTCTATTACAAAATGCCATGGTAAAAGAGTAATATCAAATTGAGAATATAATTCTCTAAACCTTTTATATATTAAAATTAAATCAATCTTGGCAGAGTCCACCCTGGGCATGGGGCGGATAGGAAAAAAAGGATTATTATATGAATCGGATATAATTATGCCCAACGGCCTTGGTTTGAATTTATTAGAGATGGAAGGGTGATCTTTGGCCGCATCTACTCTGCCAAGATTGTTAACAATAAGAGTGTCTATATTATCAACACCTTCTGTTATGAGTTTCGAAGTTTGATCATAATTAATTAACATAACCTATTTTCCTGTATTTCTGGTAAAATATTCATAATCCGCTATTGTTATTGTTATTGGGGCATCGGCCGCAGCAGCAGGACCAGCGGCAGCAGCAGTTCCATTCTGATTGATTGTTGGTGCTTGTTGATTCATAACCCCACCAGCTTTAAGATTCATATCTCCACCAGCTTCGATATTTACATTTCCACCAGCTTTAAGATTAATATTACCAGCAGATTCAATATTTACGTTACCAGTAGATTTTAAATCAGTTGTTCCAGTTGTTGTAATCTTAGAATTTCCAGCAACAGTAATATTCACATTAGCCGCTGTTTTAATATTAATCCCAGTTTCATCAATTACTACAACTGTAGCAGAATTATTAAAGTAAACATGAATTGAATTTTTAGGAACATTTTTTGAAGCCGAATCACCATCGTATATTGCTATTAAGTGATTGTGTTTTGGTGTTCTTATAATTTGATAATAATCATCTCTTTCTATTATTTCAAGCGGCAAAGTATTCGAATATGCATCAGAAATGACTCTATCAATATAGCCAGATTCAATGTGATTTGCAAAAAACTTCACAATGACAGCCATCCCAGGTTGAAGTGGATAATAAGATCCAGCAACTCCATTTTGAGACGGCGATATTCGATGGCGACAAACATGATTTTTACATAATATTCCAGAAGTGCTTTCCATATGTGGTTGAAGTTCTGGAATATTTACCTTGTACATTCCTCTATTTGTACTATCTTTATCTGGTAAAATTGTACCGATAAATTCTCGATTTATTAAAGATTCTTCTCCAGCCACATTTTTCTCCTTTTATTATCTGTGCAACTTTTACATAGAAATTATAAATTTACAATAAATTGTTTAAGGAGCTCAAATGAATCTATTTTTTGCAACTATTTTTATTATCTTGAATATTCTAGATATTATAACTACAAAGAAAATAATATCACTTGGTGGTTATGAAGTAAACTTAATTCCCAGAATGTTATTAAAAATTAAACTATTCACACCTGTTAAATTAGCTGTAACAATTGCTCTATCAATATTCATTATGATTAATGAGGATGTATACATAGGAATAATATTTTGTGGAATAATGTCATTATTTGTCATAAATAACTATTATCAATTATATATGTACAATAAGGAATTGCAATTATAATATCTAAATTCATTAGAAGTATCATTTGTCTTTTATCTGATGAATTAATTGACTTAAACCCATACCACTTATGCCACCTAAAAGTCCGGCAATTGCTAAATTTTTTCGACTATTAGATTTGAGAAGTTTCTCTTCGGGAGAAACTTCTCTTTTTAATTGATCAATAATGTCTTCTTCAAATAAATAACTTATAGATATCATATAAACCCCTTTATAAATCAGCTTTAATAATTGGAGTTGTCTGACCAATCTTTCCACCAACTCTACCTAATGCAACAACATCATCCTCTGCTCTCCACTTCCGGAGCCAACTTAAAGCATTAGACCATGTCCAACCCGATATAGCACCACCAGCAGCAGCACCAAGAAGTCCAAGTATAATGAAAGAAGTTACAGCTCCAGTTGGTCCAAAATCATTAGCAGCAGCAATACCACCACCAAGTACTGATCCTATTGCTCCTCCACTAATTCCTCCAAGAATTCCGCCTCTGATCCAACCATCACGTTCACCAGCTCGTCTAGCAGCGGAAATGTAGTCCCTAACAGCAGGATCTTCAAAAAGACCTCTATAAGTTTTCTGTTCTTTTTCAGAAAGTGATTCAACTCCATCTTGAACCACTTTCTTTGATAAATCAATAAAATTTTTAACAGCTGGCATATTAAAATATTTAGAAAGTGCTTCTTTCGTCTCACTATATACTGATTCTGTTATAAACATATTAGCAACAGAGAGCATTGTAGTTCTCCTTATTTTTTATTATTATTAAGTTTCATATAGAAATAATGCCATCAAATAGGAGGTGATTAAATGAAAAAAATTATTTTTATATTAGTAATGGCTACTCTATTAATTCTTTGTTGGATTATGTTAAATAAAGAAATTATCTTAATAGATTAATCCGACATCGGCAAGATCTGTGATAAAGAAATTTATCACAGATCTTGCCGAATTTTTATTTCATTCAATATGTACCTCGCAATCATTTCATAAATCTTTTCCATATCCAATTATCAGATTCATTCGGACTATCATATTTTGATCTTTCATAATTAGACATTCTATTTGCTTCTTCTCTCACACGTTTAATAAAATCTCGAGCAGATTCTTTAGAAGGGTCAAATTCTTTAGCAAATTTTCGAGCAATATATTCACGTTTTTGCGCAGCGTATGGAACATTCATATCACTTGCTGTTTTGGAAAATGTATTTTTATTTAAATCGATATGATGCCCCAATTCATGTTTAAAAGCTTTCTCTATTGGAAAATCAGGTTGATCATCTCTTATTCGAAGTTCTCTATCTCTAAAGTTTGGAAAAAGTACTTTGTGTCTATAATATCCACCTATGTTTTCTTTAGGTGTCCCAGGTGGAACATTTGAATTTGGTGGAATTGGCAAATCATCTTTAGTATGTATTCCAAATTTAGTAAGACGATTCAGATCTTTTGGATCTATCTCACTGGCAATTTTTTTCAATTCATGATATTTAGGATGACCCTCATAGCCTCTTAAAAGATCTTCTGGAGTATTAATAGTTTCTTTACCAGTTACGACTCTGCGAATTACATTTTTAACGGAATCTGGAGTAATATCATCAGAATAATAAAGTCCGGCAGCAGCTGTTCCAAGAGTATACTTCCCTTTATTTCTTTTTAAATGTTCTAATACTTTACCTTCAAATAAATAACTAAGAGATAACATAATTAGCTCCCAACTAATTATTTTCCTTTATCTTTCAATACTTTGGGTGTACCTAGTCCAGCCAATGATGTTAATGTTCCCATTATTCTTCCAACTTTACCATAACCAAGTTTTTTAGCTGCCTTATATCCACCAACCATCATTCCACCAGCCATTCCAGTTATTCCAGCGGCAACTGCCAAGTTTGGATCACTTCTTATGATGGCTTCACGAACCTCTGGATCTAAAGCAGCAAGACCAACAGCACCCAATCCTATTCCAGCACCAATTGCCATTCGTTTAGCATTAAGCCGTGAATCCAATAATATACCAACACGATCAAGTCTCTTTTTTGGATCAAATTTGGCTTCCGGATTATCTGGAATACTTTTACCAATATAATGACCAGCTATCATTCCAGGAATACCCAATGCAGCAGAACCCGCCCATTTACCATATCCTGAACCAACATGTTTCATTTTAAAATCTTCATCATCTTTTTTTTCATTCTCAAATAAATAATTAGTTATTGAAATCATAATTACATATCCTCTGGTTTATTTATTTCCTTTATATGAACTTTTTCAGGTTTTGTCTTTTTTAGACGATTTAACATAGATCTTGCCGAACCCTCTTTTTTAGTATGCCAAACAGAGGTGACCTTAGCACCTTTGCCGTTTTTAAGAATAGCCAGATTAAGAATGTGTTTATTACCATCTCTATCATATGTAATTTTTCTACGATAAGTTTCAATATCTTCTTTAGGAGGTCGATCTTTTAAGTCTTGAATTATATAATTTTTAGAGACCTCGACCTTTTCTACTTTATCGGCGCGAGCTGCCTCAAATAAATAAGCGATTGGAATCATAATTGATTACCTCTTATAAATACTTTTATATTGATCCCATCTTTCGGCGGCAAGATCTTTACCAGATCTCATTCCCAGAAAATGCATAGCTTTTCCTTCCAGAGGGGATTCATTTGCTGCATTAACTTTAGCTTCAACTGCTTTCCTCAAATCAAAAGCTCGAGCAAATTTACCAGCAGAAGAAACTGCATCTGATTTACTAGAAGCCTGATCAACTTTAGCTCGCTGAGTTCTAATATAATTATCTACAATGTTAAGTACTCTTGGACCAACTTCAAATAAATAGGAAACAGACATCATGATTATACCTCTTAACTTGATCTTTTTAAAGTAGCTTGTCTTCTACTTAATTTCTCAAAATCAGAAATAATTGAGCTCATTTTATTTGCTCTTGCATTATATTCTTGATTATATGTGTTTTCTTTTTTAAATCTTTCTTGTTCAGATTTTATTCTATCAATTTGCTCTTGTTTTGACATTCCCAAAAAATTCAAATAAATAAGACAATAATAACATAATTAGTCACCCGATTTCTTATTAGCTTTAGCTTCATCTTCCATCTTCTTCAAGCGAGTATAGTAATCCGGAATCTCAGCCAAATGATCCTTCACAATCTGTTGAGCAATAGCTTCTGAATCAGTGTGTTCTTTTTCAACTTCAAGTCCCATCTTAATCTGTTCTGGATCAAATTCAGTAACTGGAACTTCTTTATGTTTACCCACACCTTTGAGTAGAGCTGTTAGTAATTCATATACTACTTCTTCTAGCTCGTGTGGAGATATTTTCATTTTTTCTGCGAACGCATGAATATCTTCATCATCCGGATTCGGATTTTCTGTAAAAAATTTAGTAACAGCACATCTAATAAATGTGTAATCTTTCTTTGGAATTTCTTCTGCGGTTTCAGTAATCAGATCTTGCCGCTTCAAGTAATTCATTAACGAAATCATAATACTATCCCCTATTTACTAATTACTCTCAGAGTACTTGGTTACAAAACTTGGAGCAAATTCTTCCCACTGAAATGAACATTTATTACAAGTATAAAATACTTTTTCTCTACCAATCCAATGACCAATCATATCAGAACCACAATGTGGACAATAAGTAACAATCAACTGTGTCACAATTAAATTCCTCTCTTATTATTTAGTCTTTCAAAAAAATAGAGAGTAAAGAACTATAACGCCTTTACTAACAATACATCTGATGAGCGTGTAATCTTTCTCTGAAGTTTCTTCTGTGATTTCAGTAATTAGGTCTTACTAACTAAGATAATTTTTTTTGTTATTATAATATATTAAAGAGGAGGGCGAAGTTTAATAAGCTGCGCCCTCCTCTTTAATTAAAAAGTTATGCAAGATAACTAATACTTGTGACTTTCTTGGTGCCGGAACCAATATTAACAACAGTATTAACCGGAGCTAAAACATATTTAACACCACCGCCACTATCAACACAACGCATGATAGT
>ERZ795051.2316-NODE-2316-length-21508-cov-10.987647_pt1 | contig 21508 bp, 21 predicted proteins | sample MGYA00375135_ERZ795051 | MGnify/ENA primary metagenome ERZ795051 (study PRJEB30180, sample SAMN05720222) | activated sludge metagenome | isolation source: Anaerobic digester | place: Japan | collected 2015-05-26 ... | reverse complement strand
ATCGGTTTTTCAATTCCGCTCAACCATCGCCGCATCGGGGCAGGTTGGGGCTGGTGGAGCCACGGCTACAGCGGAGACGTGTATTACACAAACGGTCACAGCTACGTCACGTTGTATCCGCCGCCCGGGACGTGCGCTTTGTACTTCTACGTGGAACCGAACACCTATTCGCTCGAGTCCTTCCGGTTGACCGTAAACGAGGCGGTCGACTCGGAAGTTTTTTCGGTTCACGGGGCATCGGCCGCGTACGTAGGCGTCTGCGGCACGGAACTGCGGATGATTCGCGTGACTTGCACCAGCGAGGCGGACTTCGGCCTGGGGGAGTTCGGAATCGCATGCTACTGCGGCGTCGAGCTGTGCGCCTGTTGCCATGAGGCGACGGGGGAGTGCACGGACGACGTAGACGTGTTAATCTGCGCAGCGGACCCCGACGCGCGGTTCATCATAAATGGGACGTGCAACCAGTTTCTCCCACCCTGCGGCACGGTGCGCGGCGCCTGTTGTTACGGTGAAACCTGCGCCGTGGAGCGGCCGTCGGAGTGCAGCGGCGAGTACATGGGGGATAATTGGCCTTGCCGGCCCAACCCGTGCTTGTGCGCGGATACGGTGGTCTGCGCGCCGGGCACGTGGACCGGGACTACTTGTGGCCTGCACGATATCTGCGACATGTCCAGCTGGCCGGAAGTCTTCTATGAGGTGCAGATTCCGCATCTGGGTCTATGGCGAATAGACTTGTGCGAATCCTTCGTTCAAGTCCTACTGGCGTTCGGCGAGACCTGCTGCCACACGTTCGCCTACGAACAAGGCGCATGTGGGAACCAGCCCTACCTGGAGCGCGTCCTTCCAAAGGGCAATTATTTCGTTACCATCGAGGGCTGGACCGGCTGCGGCATCTACAAACTGAAGGTCTTCGAATTGCCGTGGGGGGCGTGCTGCGTCACGGACACCGCCTTGTGCCGGGATTACGTCGTGCCGGAAGACTGTTACGGTACGCACACAATGCACGAATTCTGCGCTGATCTGGAACCGCCGTGTACCGGTCCACTGGGGGCCTGCTGCGATGATGCGAGCGCGACATGCACCGAGACGGCCCTGACCCTGTGCACCGGGCGTTTCGCGCCGCTGACGGAGTGCAGCGAGCTCATTCCAGTTTGCGGAAGATGGAGCTCGTGTACGCACCGGATCGAACTGTACGACAGCTATGGCGATGGTTGGACCGGAAACACGCTCGATCTGTATGTGAACGACGCACCCGTGTTGGCCGGGCTCACTCTGGCTGGCGGCGCAGGACCCGAATCGTACTATTTCGAGGCCGCCCGGGCCGACGAAATCCGGACCGTCTACCATCCCCACGGTGGCTGGCCGGAAGAGGCCTGGTACATGATCATCAGCGGTCGGGAGACTGTCCTGGCCAGGGATGGCGCCGGGGTGCTGCCGCCGAGCGGCGTGGTGACAGCCGGCGACTGCCCCGAGCCGTGCGGCGACCTCGATCTGGACTTTGACGTTGATCTTTACGACTACGATCTCTTTTTTGACAGCTTCGGAACGGGCCGCGGCGAATCCGGCTACTTCGAGCCTGCAGATTTGGACCACGACGGCTACATCGGTATGAGCGATCTTGAATTGTGGCTAGGCTGTTACGAAGCGTACGCAGACTGAGCCACCGGCGTCGGGTGCCATGTCCAAGTCCTGCGATAGCGGGGCGCGGCATGCGATCGTCGGTTACCCCGAATCCGACGCCGTGAACCAAGGGGGCATGCCCGCGCTTACAGCTTGGGCATGGCACCCGCGCATGGCATCCGTGGCGTCAGCCATGGCGCCGCATGGCACGTGTTCGCATGCGACGACACTTCCGTGCGCGCGGCGCGTCGGCTACATTCTCGCCGTGGCGAGCGAAGACCCCAAGTGCGATCTGCCAGCCGAGGCCTCGCGCGATGCGAGCGCGCGGCTTGCGCCGTCTGCCGCCCCATCGGCAAATAGCGCGCGGCCCGCCGGGACGCCGCCCAATAGCGAGCGCTCTACGCCGGCTGCGCCCTCTGCGGCCGCGCCGGCCAATAGCGGGCGGTCCATGCCGGCCTCGGTTCCGTTGCGGGACGGCGAGCGGCTTACGCCGGCCATGCAGCAGTATTGGCAGCAGAAGCAGCAGGTCGGGCAGGCCATTCTGCTGTTTCGCATGGGCGATTTCTACGAGATGTTTTACGAGGACGCCGAGCTGGCGGCCCGTGTGCTGGGGATTATGCTCACCAGCCGCGACGGCGGCCGCACGCCGCTGGCCGGCATTCCGCACCATGCCTTGGAGAGCTACCTGGCGAAGCTGGTGGCGGCGGGCTACAAGGTCGCCATCAGCGAGCAGATCGAGGATCCGCGGCAGGCCAAGGGGATCGTTGACCGAGCGATCGTACGGATCGTCACGCCGGGCACGCTGACGGATGAAGCCCTGCTGGACCGTACGCGCAGCAACCTCGTGGCCGCGGTTTGCCTGCAACACGGGGCCGGGGGCATCGCCGCCCTGGAGCTGTCCACGGGCGACTTTCACGTACGAATGTGCCCGCCGCAGCAGATTGTCGACGAGCTTTGCCGCCTCGAGCCGGCCGAGGTGCTGCTGGCGGACGATGCCGCGGCCGGTCCACACGCGCTGGAGGCGGATATCCGTGACCGCGTGCGGGCCGCGATTACGTATCGCAGTCCGACCGATTTTTCCGTTTCGCGGGCCGAACAGGTGCTTAAAGACCACTTCGGCATCGCGCGGCTCGATGGGCTGGGCTTCGATCATGTGGACCTCTCGCTGCAGGCCGCGGCGGCCTTGCTGGTCTATGTGCGCGAAACGCAAAAGCTGACGGCGCGGCACCTCTGCCCGCCGCGCCGGGAACCCATTGAAGACTACATCGTGCTGGACGCGACCACGCTGCGCTCGCTCGAAATCGAGCGCACGCTGCGCAGCGGCGCGCGGGCCGGCTCGCTGCTGGCGGCCGTGGATCGCACGTGTAATCCCATGGGGGCGCGGCTGCTGCGGGCGTGGCTGTGCTACCCGCTTAAGGACATTGAGCAGATTCGCGCGCGGCAGCGCATCCTGGCGGCGCTGTACGAGCACCCGCCGCAGCGCAGCGTGCTGCGCGAAGCGCTGCGCGAGATGGGCGATCTGGGGCGCACCATCGGCCGGCTGGGCGTGCAGCGTACGCACCCGCGAGAACTGCGCGGTCTGGGAGACGGCCTGACAAAGTTCGCCCCGCTGCGCACTGCATTGCGGGCGCTCAAATGCGAAGAATGCGATGCACTGGCCGACAAGCTCGAAGATTTGGACGAATTGGCCGCAATATTGTGCACAGCACTGAACAAGGACGCCCCGCTGACGCTGCGTGAGGGCGGGATATTCGCGGCGGGGCACCATGCTGAGCTCGACCGGCTGCGCGCCATCAACGTCGACGGGCAGCGCTGGCTGGCCGAGTTTCAAGCGCGCGAAAGCCGGCGCACCGGCATTCCATCGCTGAAGGTCGCTTACAACAAGGTCTTTGGGTACTACATCGAGATCACCAACGCCCACCGCGAACGCGTTCCGCCGGATTACGTGCGCCGCCAGACCGTCAAAAACGCCGAGCGCTACATCACGGACGAGCTGAAACGCTATGAGGCCGAGGCGCTGTCGGCCGACGCCCGGGCCCGCGAGCTTGAATACGAGCTGTTCGTCGAGCTGCGCGAACAGGTCGCCCGCCACATCCCGATGTTGCAAAGAGCCGCCGGTGCCTTGGCCGAGATAGACGTGCTGGCGGGCTGGGCGGAATTGGCGCAGCAGCGCAAGTACGTGGCGCCGGAATTCGTGGCGGAGCCGGTGCTGGAAATCACGGCCGGGCGGCACCCGGTGGTCGAGCAAGCGCTGGAAGCGGCGTTTGTGGCGAATGATACTTGGTTGGTGGCGCGGGAGGATTTGGGGACAGCGGGCAAGGGATCTAGGGATCTAGGGATCGAGGGATCAAGGGATCGAGGGATCGAGGGATCAAGAAAGGACGGAAGTGAGGGAGAACCGAGCGATCGCGCCTCTGCCAAATCTCTGGCCCTGATCACTGGCCCCAACATGGCAGGCAAGAGCACCTATATCCGCCAGGTGGCACTGCTGACGCTGCTCGCCCATTGCGGCTGCTGGGTGCCGGCGCGGCGCATGCGGCTGGGGCTGGTGGATCGCATATTCACGCGCGTCGGCGCGGCGGATGAACTGGCGCGCGGACAATCCACGTTCATGGTCGAGATGCTCGAGACCGCCAATATTCTGCACAACGCGACTTCGCGCAGCCTGGTTATTCTGGACGAAGTCGGCCGTGGCACGAGCACCTTCGACGGCGTCTCGCTGGCCTGGGCCATCACCGAGCACCTGGGCACGCGCATCGGCTGCCGCACGTTGTTCGCCACGCACTACCACGAGTTGACCGAACTGGGCGAGCTGCTCGAATCGGTGTTCAACCTGAATGTCGTCGTCCGCGAGTACGAGGACCAGGTCGTTTTTCTGCACCGCATCGCCCCAGGCGCCGCCGACCGCAGCTATGGCCTGCACGTGGCGAAGCTGGCGGGCGTGCCCCGGCCGGTGCTCGAACGCGCCAATGCCGTGCTCACCGAACTTGAAAAGACGTTTTCACGCGAATCGCAGAGGCCGGTGCTGGCGGCCGTACAGCGCCGGCGGCAGCGACAACTGCGGTTATATGAAGAGCCGGAGGACGCCGTGGTGCGCGAATTGCGCGAGTGCGACCTCAAACAGCTCGACACGGTGGGCGCCGTGGAGTTAATCCGCCGCTGGCGGGTGATTCTGGGAATGTCCGAATAAGCGATCGATCAGGAAATGCGCCGCCTGCAATTCCAATCGGCGTGAGGCGAGTTGAGCTACGCGATGAGCTGGTTGAAGCGCCCTGAGGTTTGGTTTCCGGCCGCGTTGATTCTGTTGATCGTTGCGGGTGCCGCGCTTCTCAACAATCCGACGTGCCAGTCGCTGGATGAGCGGGACTGGCGCTGGTATGCGTGTGCCAACGGCTGGCGTTCCACGTTCGACGCCGTCAGCGCTGCTTGCGGCGCCGGACTGCTCACGCATGACATCGATGAGGAATACACCACAATCGGTAAGTGCGTTCTGTTCGCGATCGGCCTGATCGGCGCGGGGCTCTGGCTCGCCGCAATTTTGTCGGTTTCGGGCCGCTTCTGGCGCGCGATCGGAGCAGAGCATCCGCTGCCGACGGCACGCCGTGTGATCGGCGCGTTTGCGGCCCTGGTCGGGGTCAGCACTGCCGCCACGATGCTGTTGGAATGGTTAATTCAAGCCACGACTGAAGCTTCGACGCCCGGTGGAGGTCTGAGCGGCTCGATATGGCGCGGGATATCGGCCAGCGCCTCACTCGGCTGGCTTCCTGGCAGTCCGGGCCGGGCATACACATGGGTTTACGCCGTCATTGGGCTGGTAGGGGGGCTGGGGTGGATGGTTTGGCTGCTGCCATTTGCCAAAGCGCGGCGTGAATACTTGCGGGTATCGGCAGTGGCAAAGCTCGCGGGCGGCTACGTGCTTTATCTGCTCCTCGCCGCGGGAATCATGTTTCTGCTGGAGAGTCCGCGCGGGCTGCGCGCGACGAGCGTGCCGGAGAACCAGCTAACCGGGCAGCAGGCTCTTGTTCGCTATGGCCGCAGTCTGACCACGACGGTCTGCGCCGCCACCGCCGGGCTGCCGGTCGAAAGGCCCACAGAAGGCAACCTCACCGATGGCTCGAGATTTTTGCTGGGCTGCGAGGTCCTGCTAGGTTCGCTGGGCGGTTCGCCCGGCGGCGGGATTAAATGGACCTTGTTCGCCTGGTTCATCGGCGGCGGCCTGGCGGCGACCTGTATGCGGCGGCAATCGTGGACGCCGACGGCCGTGCGACGGTTTACCGCCGCTGCCGGATGCATTGGGCTGCTCGTGGGCGTGACCCTCGCGACGGCTTTCGGCTTATTGGTCATCGAAACCCGCACGGCCCGGAGCTACCAGGAGCAACCGAGCTTCGCTGCCGCCTTCCTGGACGCCAGCTCCGCAGTGGGGGGCGCAAACCTCTCCGCCGGGGTGGTGCGCGCAGTTACCGGTCAAAACCTCTCCAGAGGAATCGGCCAAGGTGTCGATTCTTATCAGTACGGCATGGTCCTGCTGATGGCGGCCATGTTCGTCGGACGCACGCTGCTCGTGATCGCACTAAGCTGGTTCGGAGGATTACGCCTGACCGAATCGGAGTCCACGCGAGCCGCGGCGGTCTTGTGATCGCGAAATAGTGGCGGATGGCGGACGGCCAACGAGCCGGCGGCTGCTATAGGAGTTGTAGCGGCCTGCGGCTCGCAGGCTGTTGGCTCCATTGGAGCTTTCGGGACTGATTTCAGGACTTGATTGTGGTTTGGGCCTGCATATGAAAGTGGTAGGGCTGATACCGGCACGTGCCGGTTCCAAACGACTCGCTCACAAGAACCTGGCCCTTTTGGACGGCAAGCCATTAATTGCATTCACCTGCGAGGCCGCTCTCTGCAGCGGCGTCCTCTCGGCCGTGTATGTGAACACCGACAGTCCGGCGATCGCGACGGTTGCGGAGCGTTTCGGCGTGCATTGCCCGGCCCTGCGGCCCGAGTCGCTGGCGCGGGATGACACGCCGACGCAGCAGTCGAATCGTTTTCTCCTGGATTTGCTTGCGGCGCGGGGCGAAGAATTCGACGCGGTGATGGTGCTTCAGCCGACGTCGCCGCTTCGCACCGCTGAGGACATTCGCGAGGCCTGGGAACTGTTTGAAACGAATCAGCCGTGCGCCGTGGTATCGGCTTCGCCGGTCGCGCCGGCATCCTGGCTGGGACGCGTCGGAAAAGACGGTCGGTTAGAGCCTTTGCCGGGCGAGGACGTGCTGTATGAACTTAATGGCGCCATTTACGTCTATACAAGTGGCGACTACCGCGCCGGCCGGTCCCCGGCGCGCACGCTCGTTTATCCGATGTCCCGCTCGCGCGGCGTGGATATCGACACCTTGGAAGACCTGAAGTATGCCGAATTTCTCCTGCGACAGACCGAGTCCGCCGCCTGCTCGGTCTGATCGTCGGCGCGCGAAGCGGAGCTTCGCAGTGTGGGAGAGCGGAGCTATGCAAGACCAGAGCGCCGCCCCTCGCGTGAATATTGGCCGCCGGGCCATCGGTGCGGGCTGCCCCACGTACGTGATCGCCGAGGCCGGAGTCAACCACAACGGCTCGGCCGAACGGGCGCTGCGGTTGGTCGATGCCGCCGTGGCCGCGGGCGTCGATGCGGTCAAGTTCCAGGTTTTTCGTGCTGACGAGCTAACGACGCAAACGGCGAAAGTGGCGGCGTATCAGAAGTCCACGGGGGCGCGCTCGCAGCGCGAGATGCTCAGGCGACTCGAGCTGTCCGACGCGGCTTTCGAACGTATTGCGGCACACTGCCGGCAGTGCTCGATCGAGTTTTTGGCCACACCCTTTAGCGTCGCCGATCTGGAACGCCTGCTGTTTTTCGGCGTGCGCGCCGTGAAGATCGCTTCGACGGATCTCAACAATGCGCCGCTGCTGCGGGCTGCCGCTGACAGTGGACTGCCGCTGCTATGCTCGACCGGCGCTGCTACGGCGGCGGAAATACGTGGCGCGGTGCGGCGGCTGCGCGGTCGCGGTGCAGGCAGCCGGCTCGTGCTGCTGCACTGCATCAGCAGCTATCCTACGCCGCTTGAGGCCGCGAACCTGCGGGTTATCGCCGCGCTGCGAAACGAGTTTGGGGTCCCGGTTGGATTCAGCGACCACACGGTGCAACCGCAGACCGGCGCCTGGGCGGTGATCGCCGGGGCATGCGTACTGGAGAAGCACTTCACGCTCGATCGTGAGGCCCGGGGCCCGGATCACGCCATGTCGCTCAACCCGGCCGAGCTGGCCGAGTATGTGGTGCAGGTGCGCCGCGCCGAAGCAGCACTGGGAACCGGCACGATCGGCATGTCGCCCATCGAAGCCGAAGTGCGCGCCGTGGCACGCAAGAGTGTGGTTACGGCCCGTGCGTTGCGCGCCGGAACCGTGCTCACGCCGGACATGCTGACCATCAAGCGGCCCGCCGGCGGCATCGAGCCCGACCAGCTCGACACCCTCATCGGTCGCACAGTCACTACAAACATTGGCCGCGACGAGCTTCTCACGTGGGACGTGATTCAGTGAGCCGCAGGCCACGCACGCCACGTCGGCGCGTCGCCGTGATCACCGGTACGCGCTCAGAGTATGGCATCTTGCGTTCGGTCATGGCGGCCATTGCGGCCGAGGCTCGGCTGGAATTGCAGGTTGTAGTCACGGGGATGCATCTTCTGCCCGAGTTCGGGCGGACTGAGAGCGACATTGCGCGCGACGGTTGGCAGATCGCGGCCCGCGTGCCCATGCAACGGGGCGACGACGACGCGCTCGATCAGGCCCGGGGGTTGGCGCGCGGCGTGGCGGGCATCGCCGATTTCCTCGTCGCCGCCAACACCGACATCGTTGTAGTTCTCGGCGACCGCATCGAAGCGATGGCCGGGGCGCTGGCCGCGGTGACCACCGGCCGCGTGCTAGCTCACATTCACGGCGGCGACGTAGCGGCCGGCGATTTCGACGAAAGCTTGCGCCACGCGATCACCAAGCTCGCGCACCTGCATTTTGCGGCCACGCGGCGTTCTGCGCAGCGGATCATTCGCATGGGGGAGCGCCCAGAGTACGTGTTTCTCGTGGGCGCGCCGGGGCTGGACCGGCTGCGCGAGTTGATTGATGAGACGAACTCGGGGCGTGCCGGGCAAGCGCGGAAAACCCGGGCGGGCCGGACCTTCGCCGAGCTGCGGCTCGCCGGGCAACGCGCGCGGACCGCCCTGGTGGTGTACCACGCCAGTGGGCGTGCGGCCGCCGTCGAAGAACGCGGCATGCACACCGTGTTAAGCGCAGTCAAGAAAACCGGTCTGCGGCGTTTCATCGTGTACCCGAATACCGATCGGGGCCATAGGGGTGTGCTGCGAGCGATTCGACGCCACGCGGTCGAGGACGAAGGGAACGGCGCGGTCACGGTCGCGCGTTCGCTGGCTCGTGACGATTACCTGCGTGCTCTACTGGCGGCCGACGTTCTGGTGGGCAACTCGTCCAGCGGCATCATCGAGGCCCCGCTGGCCGGAACGCCTTCGGTTGACGTCGGCGACCGGCAAGCCGGCCGGCAGCCCGCGGGCCCTTCGGTGATTCACGCGGCCGAAAACGAGCGGGCGATCCGCGCGGCCATTAAAGAAGCTCTTGCGACGCGTCCACGGCGCGGCGGTTCGAACGTCTACGGCGACGGCCGGGCGGGCCAGCGCATCGCCGGCATTCTCGCGCAGGTCGCGCTCAGCGACGGGCTGCGCAGGAAACAGATCGCCTACTGACCCTAATGTGCCAAATAAGCGGGTGCCATGCCCAAGCTGTAAGCGCGGGCATGCCCATCGCTAACGGCGTCAGGTGCGTTCGCTCACGGAGCACGCGCGGGGTTGTGCGAGCGCTACTCAGGAGCGTCATTCGTCTGGGTCTCCGTCACCGGTGACGCCTGCGGATCGTAAAACGAAACGCGGTAGACGAAGTCAGCGAACTCGCGCTTGCGCTCATCAGGCACGACGATCCAACGATGCCACCGGTATGGGATGGACAGGTAGGCGCCCAGCACAGCCTTGGGGTTGGCCGTCATGAAGAAAAACCGCTCCTCTGGGGGCTTGTTCACTTCGGCCTGGTACAGCTCGCGGATGGCGTGCTGGTTGGGGGCGGGGCTGGCCGTCAGTCCGAGCACGTTGGTTTGAGAGGCGCTGAGCGTGGGCGCGAAGGTCTGATCGGAGATATCCACGACTACCTGATCCCTGCCGTACGGGGCATCGACGGTGTCGATAATCGTGAACTGCGCGCTGATGCTGCCGGTGACAGCGATTTGGCTGCCGAAGTTGCTGTACGCCATCTGCACGAAGAAGGCGCCTTCTTCGGCGCAGGCCAAATTCATCAGGGCGTGATGCTCATACAGTCGGCGGATGGCCTCGTCATAGCCCAGCCGGAACTGGGCCGTCACTTGCTGCGCATGGCAGCCGGTTAGCAGCAGGAGCGCTGCGCCGCAGGGCGCGAGCGAGTACAGCGGTGAGGATGCGCGTGGTCGAATCATAATCGCTTAATAGCGGAATACGCGGCGTGCTTCAACGCTGCCCGGCGGGTCAGTTTGCGGCGGTTTTCGTTGCCCCAGGACTTGCCGCTTTCCCACATTCGGGGCAGCGCGGCCCGGGCAGGCCCGCCAGCGGGTAACCGCATGACGTGCAGCAGCCGCGGCGGCGGCGGCGCCGGCGGCGGATGGGGCCGCGCACGAATGCCAGGGCCGGCCAGGCTAAGAGCAGCGGCACGAGCGCCCAGAACGGCCCGCCGACGCCGCTGGCGACGACCTTGCCGAGCGGCACACGCCGCCGCGCGTAAAAGGGCCCGAGGGTCTGGTCGATCTTCCTGCGTGACGTAAGGATGCTGGGCTCACTCGCAGCCGAGCCGTTCAACCGCGGCGTCGAGTACACGGCGTGTACGATGCCGGCGATCAGGGCCAGGCGTACGCGGGGCTGGTCGTCCTGAGTAGTGATCCACAGCGTGTTCCCGGGGATGCCATGTTTGTAGCTGACCAGTCCGAGGAACAGAAGCGCCAGACCGGCGATCGTCAGGGTGGCCAGTCAGAGGTTGCGGAGGAGTTTCATTGGGTGTGCATTCTTACGTAAACACACCGGGAGACGCCGGTGCCACACTTTCCACCAGGGGGCATCAATGCCCAACCAGTAGCGGGTCACTTTGTGGTCAGCGTGTCTTCGAGCAATGATAGCACCGGGTAAGCCGAGTTGTAGTGTTTGTGCAGGAAGAGCGGGTCGTGCTTTTTGTAGAGGACCTCTCCGACGCGGTCGGCGATCGGCAGAAGCATCTGCTCGTAGCGGCACAACACCGGCGAAATGCCGTTGATCGAGCCGGTCGTCTGCCAGTTCAGGCAGCCGCAGGTATTGTGGCAGCGCTCCTTGATGGCGCACTCGCGGCAGAACTCCTTGCACCTGCTCACTCAGCCGGCGACCAAGATCAACGTGATTGCTTATCCAACCTGCGTTCACGGCCCCGAGGGCCTGATGCTGATCGTCTGTGCTAACGCCGCCCAGCGGGAAGTAATCATCTTTGGTCAGAAATTCGACGTACACCGCGTGCTTTTGGTTCGCCAGATCCGCGACCAGCGGCCCAGCGCATTCGATCGCTTGCCAGCTCCAGCAATTGTGAACCTAGTCATATGCCTTGCGGACGTCATGCCCGCGAATGACCACCCTGTCCAGCCGGACGTCGCGATTGGTCATTGAGAGGCCGGCCTGGGCCAACTCCTCTGCGATGATTCCCAGCGCCTCGTCGTGGCTTAGAAACGCCTCCTCGGTCACGTACGCCGGCCAGGCCGGAGTTCCGGCGAGTGGCGTGATCAAGGCTTGAGGATTCGCAAACTTTCCCTCCCCGTGTTCGAACACCGGCGCGACCAGAGGCGCCGTCCTGCCGCCGCCGCAGCCCGCCACATTGGCCGCCAGCAGCGCGCCGGCAACCGCAGCGAGCTCGCGATGCGACAGCCACTGTGGCGGCAGATGCTGCTTCAGAAGCTCAGCATCTGCAGCAGCTTGCAGTTTGGTCGGATAGCTCGGGCGCTTTTGGCGGTGAACGAGATGTGGCGGAAGGTTTTCCAAATCGGACGCCTCCGCGGTCGGTGCGCGACGCCGACGAGTTCTGGTGCATTATACCGTGCTGGCGCGCCGCGGTTGACGCCGAGATCGCTGCGCCGCGTTTGACTTCACCGGTTCAGAGTGGGCCACAGTTCGCGGTATTCGGCGAGTTCGGCATGCAGGACAAGCAGGGCCGACTCGATCAGGTGATGGGCGCCGGAGACCGAGAGGTTCAACGCGGCTGCGATCTCGCGCAGCTTCTCGTTGCGGTTGAAGCGGCGAAACACCGCCTCCCGCTGCTCGGGCGTAAGCGCGTTCTGGAGCCGTTCGTGCAGGGCCGCCCTTAACCTGGCCAGCAGTTCCTCTTTCTCCTTGTGCTCCAGCCGCTCGGCCGGTCCCGGATCGGGAGCAGGCGTCTCCTTGGCGAGCGGCTGGGCGTGAATGCGGCTCCTGCCGCGGAACGCTGCGAGTGCCAGAAGTTTTGCGATCTTGAAACCGACACGGCTAAGATCGGGTTCCCGAAGATGAGCGTACTTGCTGACAATCAGCTCGAGCGTAGCTTGCAGGACATCGTCGCGGTCCGAGGGTGGCAATGCGTTGATGTAGTTGGAACCGCGCAACGCCTCGAGCAGGATTTCGCACTCGTTACCGCGCATATTTTCGGACCGGGCACCTGGGCGGGGAATTTCGTGAAAAAAAAGCCCGCCACGACATTCTATTGTGAAGGAAAACGCCCGACTTGAACGCAACCTTCGCCGACGCAAGGAGTTGAGGTATGAGCGACGTTGTGCAAATTTCCTGGGGCAAGGACGTTGCAGAAAAGCTGGAACATCTCTGCGAACAGCAGAAATCTGCGGCAGTCATGTTGCCCAGCGGCCGTCGGTTGTTCGTGTGCCCGCTTGAAGATTTCGCGGCGCTGCACAGCGTATTTACTGACCCCGACTTCGTGGGCTCCCTCGAGCGGGCCGTAGCAGATTTCGCGGAGCACCGCGGATCCGTTCGGGGCGCAGGCGTGCGCCCGGGCGCCGAACGCGAGGCCTTAAGCGACCCGGGTTTCGTGCAGTCGCTGGAGCGAGCGGCTGAGGATTTGATGAACAAGCGCGGTTCCATTCGCGAAGCCGGCCAGCGGCCGGCGCCTTAATCAGTCGAACTTGTTGGTGCGCAGCACGAGCCCCAGCGTGTATATCGTGTGATCCGCAGCTACACCCGGGGGCACTGCGGGCGAGTGCACAACTGCCGCCAGAACGTGCGGTTCACTGCGAACGGCGCTCCGATGCACGCTCGCCATGACAAGCCGCGCGTCGTCTATGACTCCGCGAAGGGCCTTCGCCGCGCGGCGTTCCCATTCGTCGCCCGAAAGCTCGATCAAGCGAATCTCCGATCCACGAGTGGGGTCATCCTCGATAAACCCCAGCAGGCCGTCGAACGCCCGCCGTGCCTCTCGATCTGCGTAGTGCTTGAGGTATTGCCGATCGGCTTCTTCCGTCCAAAAGAATCGCACCGCCAACCTCCTCGTGTGAGCGGCGAAGGGCACCGGAGCGCATTTTCGGGCAAGGAAGTGGAAGCCACAAGCGGGCGAAACTTTCCTGAAAGCGAAGAAAGCGACTGGATGCACGAAGCGCAGCGCTTGCTTCGCAGGTGCTGCGGCGTCAGATCATCGGAGGGGCGGTCGACGGCCGTGGCGACGTCCCCTCGATCGCTTGATCCATTACTCTCCGCGTTTGCCATCGGCGCGCATTCATGCTAAAAATCAGCCGCGTTAATGGGGCTGTCCTGCGGCGCCGCCGGGCGCCGCGCGCAAGCGATCCGAAAGCCAGAGTGCGATGCGTCACAAGGACTTAGGGAATACGTGCGTTCTGGGCCTGCAATGGGGCGACGAGGGCAAGGGCAAGGTGGTCGATCTGTTGGTCGAACACTTTGACGTGGTTGCCCGTTATGCCGGGGGAGCCAATGCCGGGCATACGGTCGTCATCGACAGCGACCGCTTCGCCCTGCACCAGGTGCCCAGCGGAGTGCTGCGCGAGGGGGTAATGAACATCATCGCCAGCGGGGCGGTCATTGATCCGGCCGCGTTGCTGGGAGAAATCGAATCGCTGCGACAACGTGGCGTACGGCTCGACGGCGACAATCTGCGGATCAGCGACCGGGCCCACCTGGTTTTCCCCTGGCACCGGCGGGAAGACGTCATCGCCGAAGGCGCGGCCCGGGCGGGCGACAAGATCGGCACGACCGCCCGCGGCATCGGGCCGTGCTACGCAGACAAGGCTGGGCGGCGCTGGGGGATTCGCGTGTGCGAGCTATGTCGGCCGGCAGGGCTGCGGGAACGTATTCTGGCGACCTGCGCCTATAAGAACGCCCTGTTCAGGGCTGTTTACGAGTGTCGCGAGACGTTCGACGCGAACGCGATCACGGCTGAATACCTGGCTTTCGGCGAGCAGCTTCGACCGTTCATGTGCGATGCGACGGCACTGCTGAACGGGCTGATCCGGCAGGGCAAGCGCGTACTGTTCGAGGGCGCGCAGGGCACACTGCTCGACGTGGATCACGGTACGTACCCGTTCGTGACAAGTTCCAGCACGACCAACTTCGCCGCGGGGGCGGGCGTGCCAGCGAGCGCTGCCAACAGCATTCTGGGTGTGGCGAAGGCGTACACGACGCGTGTGGGGCGCGGCCCGTTTCCGACGGAGCAAGCCGGCGAAGTAGGCGACATCATTCGGGAGCGCGGCGGCGAGTACGGCACGACCACCGGCCGCCCGCGGCGCTGCGGCTGGTTCGACGCGGTGGCGACCGCTTATGCAGCCAGAGTATGCGGACCGACGCACCTGGCCATCATGCACTTGGATACCTTGTCCGGCATGCGCGAGCTGCGGGTCTGCGTCGGTTACCGTATCGGTAAGAAGATTGTGAACGACTTTCCGGCCGACGTGTATAGTCTCGAAGAAGCGGAGCCGGTCTACGAGACGCTGCCCGGCTGGAGCGGCGAAATCGGTGACTGCCGCGAGTTCTCCAAGCTGCCGGACGAGGCGCGGCGCTACGTGGAATTCATCAGCGCCCGGCTGGAGACTCCGGTGCGGATCATCAGTGTCGGTCCGGCTCGTGATCAGACGATCATTTTGGAAGACAACTGACGATCAAAGGCCGAATGACAAACGTCACGGAAGGCAAGTAGCGATTATGCCCACCATGCCGCCCCTGGATCCGCGTGAAGTGCTGGGCTTGTCGCCTGAAGCTCTGCCGCGGCACGTCGCCATCATCATGGACGGCAACGGGCGGTGGGCGCGGCAGCGCGGACTGCCGCGGATTGAAGGTCATCGCCAGGGGGCCCAGGCCGTGCGGGCAATTGTCGAGTCTTGCGCGCGGCTCGGCGTGCAAGTGCTGACGCTTTACAGCTTCAGCCTGGAGAACTGGAAGCGGCCGCAGGACGAAGTAACGGCGCTCATGGCGCTCTACGCGGAGTACCTGGCCGCCAAGCGTCCGGAACTGATGGATAACGACATCCGCCTGTTGCAGGTCGGGCGGCGCAGCGGGTTGCCGTCGGCCGTTCTGAGCGAACTCGAGCGTACGATGGAGCTGACGCGCGGCAACCAGCGGATGACGCTGTGCCTGGCGCTGAATTACGGCTCGCGGGCGGAGATTATCGACTGCGTGCGGTCGATCGCCGGACGAGTGCAGCGCGGCGAGCTGAAGCCTGAAGACATCACCGAGCAGACGATCTCGGACGGGCTCTACACGGCCGGGTTGCCCGATCCGGACCTGCTGATACGCACGGCGGGCGAAATGCGGATCAGCAACTTCCTGCTCTGGCAGATCAGCTACGCCGAGCTTTATGTTACGCCGGTGCTGTGGCCAGATTTTCGGCCGCCGGACTTGTACGAAGCGCTGCGTGCGTACGGGCAGCGTGAGCGGCGCTTTGGGGCGGTGTTGGATGCGGCGCCGGCTCGCCCGGCGGATCGCGGCGGGCAAGCGTGACAACGCGGGTTGGTCCAGAAAAGGCCCAGGCGCGAGGGGCCGTGCTCAAGCTGAGAATTACATTCGGCGTTCTGATGGCGGCTGCGTTCGTGGGGCTGCTGCTCGTTGATGGATGGCTGGCCGCGCGGACGCCGGAATCGACGCTGGGCCGCTGGGCGGGAAACGGGGCGATCTCGACGGCTCTGGTGGGGGTGTTGATCTGGCTGGCGGCGCGCGAGCTGACGATGTTCGCGGAAGCTTGCGGATATCGGCCGAGTTGGACGCTGGCTCAGGTGGGTAGCGTCGCGCTGGCGGTTCTGCCGTACTTCGCGTTTAACAGCGGAGCGGATCGCGGCGCCAATGGGGGGTGGGAGATGCTGGTGCTGGCGCTGGTGGTGGGGCTGGCCTTTCTGCACCAGGCGGTCCGGTATCGGACTACGAAGGTATTTGGGAACTTAGGCGCCACGCTGTTGATCGTGCTTTATCTGGGGGGGCTGGCTCAATTCTTTACGCGGCTGCGGATGGACGTGGGCGGCGAAAGCGGGGCAATTCTGCTGCTGTACTCCGTCTTCGTCGTGAAGGTGACGGACATCGGCGCGTATTTCACCGGGATGGCAACGGGCCGGCACAAGCTGATCGAATGGCTCAGCCCGAAGAAGACCTGGGAGGGTTTCGCCGGAGGAATCATCGTTGCGACCGCGTTCGCGATCGGCGTTGGCTATGGCCTGTACGGCTCCGGCACGCTGCGCTTGCCGGGCGGGATAGCGGCGCTTTTCACGCTGCTGGTTTTCGGTCTGCTGATGGCCGGTCTGTCGGTGCTGGGCGACTTATGCGAGTCACTACTGAAACGTGACGCCGCGCTCAAAGATTCGGGTAACAGCATTCCCGGATTCGGCGGCGTGCTGGATGTGCTCGATTCGCCGCTGCTGGCCGCGCCGGTCATGTGGCTGTTCTGGACGAAGATCGCTCCGTTGGCGGCCAGCGGCGCGTAGCGGGCGGCCTGCTCGGGCAAGACCTGCGGGCGCTCCTGCGGCAGTCGCACACGGAAGCCGCCGTTCATGTACAACCCGATTACGACGATGCCCAGCACGACGCGATACACGGCAAAGGGGGTAAAGCGGTAGCGTTTCACGTATTCCAGAAAGGCCGCCACGACCAGCAGGGCGACCACGAATGAGACGGCCGAGCCGAGCACAATCAGGCCGGCGTTGTTGCCGGTCAGTTCATCGCGGTGGTCGTGCAGGGTCTTGAGCGCCGCGCCCAACATCGTGGGAATCGCCAGGTAGAAGGAGAACTCGGTCGCCACGCGCGGCGTCAGGCCGAGCGCCATGCCCCCCATGATGGTGGCGGCGGCCCGCGAGACGCCGGGAACCATGCTGACGCATTGAATCAGGCCGATGAAGAAGGCCTGCGAAAGCGTGACGTCTTCGAGGTTCTGCGAGCCCTCGCGGCGGTAGCGGCGGTCAATCAGCTCAATGAGTCCGGCGCCGACGATCAGTGCGGCGGCGACGGCCAGCGGCATTTGTTCAAGCGGATCAAGCCGCTTCTTGAACAGCAGCGCCAGCACGACCGTCGGCACCATGGCGAAGAACAGCTTGACGAGTATGTGTTGGCGCCACGACCAGGAACGGGGGTTGAACGTGCGGGTCCAGAGGTCGCGCCAGAAGTAGAGGATAACGGCCAGAATAGCCGCAAATTGCGAAACCCACAGGAGCGTGTTCCAGGGCGGGCGGTCGGCTTGGACGCCCAGCAGCGGCATGGCGATCACCATGTGCCCGGTGCTGGAGACGGGCAGGAACTCAGTCAGGCCCTCAATGATGCCCAGGACGACCGTGTTCAACGCATCCATTTATTGCCCTTCGCAGTGGAGTTACGCGGTCGCGGTTTGCTGCGTTAACCAGGATGCAAGCGGCGTCGCCCGCCACAACAGTTGTCCGGCGACGTTGGCGTAAACGCCGGCCATGAGGTCGTCCAGCAATATGCCCCAGCCGGCCGGCAGCTTCTCGAGTTGGCGAGCCGGCGGCGGCTTTATGACGTCGGCAATGCGGAAAAAAAAGAACTGGCCGAACACGACTGCGGCCAGGGCGGCGGGCGTGGCGGCGAGTGCCAGCGGCACAGCGAGCAGGGCCACCCACTGGCCGGCGAATTCGTCGAGGACGAACTGGTGTGGGTCGGCGCGGCCGAAGCGCTGAATCGCCCATTCGCCCCAGATTACGGACATGACCGAGCTCACGAGCACGCCCGCTACGACGATCAGGTCTACTGTCCACTGTGGGCCCGCGGCCAGGCCGTTCAGCCACCAGATGACGACGAATGCCAACGCGCCCACGGCCGAGCCCCACGTGCCCGGCGGCCAGAGATAGCCGCTGCCGAGCACCGTGATGCACGCGGTCTTGATAAGCTCCGCAGTCTTAAGCCGTGGTGGCACCGTGGTCCTCAAACTGCGGCTCCGGGCGAGCGATTAGTGGAAGACGGCAACTCAGGCTGCGAAGGCGGGGTTTCAACTTTCGGCGGCGTCGCGCTGGTTGCACCCAGCGCGGCGCTGGAGAGAAGGAAACTGTGTGCGCGGCGCAGATAGCTGATAATCGAGAGCACGGTAATGATCACCGTCAGCCAGACCAAAGCGGTGCTCACCGGCCGCACACCTTTCAGATTCCAGCCTATCTCGGCCAAGATCACCAGTGCGGTTACCGATTGGACGAACATCTTCAGCTTGCCGGCCCAGAGCGCGGCGAACTTCTCGCCGCCGGCTTCGGCGTGGGCGCGGATGCCGGAAACGGCCAGCTCACGCGACAGGATGACGACGGCCATCCAGGGTTTGACGTCGGTGATGTAATCGCCGGGGGCGCCGTCCACGCCAGGGACGTAAAACTTGGGGCTGGCAAAGAAGACGAACGCGCCGCAGATCATGACTTTGTCGACGATGGGGTCGACGACGCGTCCGAAGGGCGTTTCCTGCTTGAGCCAGCGGGCCAAAAAGCCGTCCAGGATGTCGCTGATTGCCGCGACGACGAAGATCCAGAAACTGACGACAATCAGCCAGCGCAGGTTGTCCGCGTCGGAGGCGTTAAAAAGCGAGAGCAGCACGAAAAAGATCGCGGCCAGGAGCAGCCGCCCGAGCGTAATCTGATTGGGGAGGTTAATTCTCATGGCCGTTTTGCGTCGGTGGTTAGCGCTCGTCTGCATGTTGCGCGGCGACGCGCAAACCTCAGTCTACCGGGGTATGAGACGGGGCGAAAGCGCGCGGCGGGTCGGGCTGGCGTGTTACGGGTTTTCGGGCTGGCTACGTTGAGTGGCGGCGGGCGGCCTGTCGCGATTTATCAACCCGGCCAGGCGGAGAAAATACTGCTGGACCGCGCCGTGGTATTGGCGCGGGACCTCGTCGCGATCGATGGCGTCCTGCGCGTCGCGCTGTGCGGAGTTGACGGCTTCGCGCGCCTCGGCGGTGGCTTGGCCGAGCATCTGCTGGCCGTCAACCAGCATCTGCCCGACGAGCGTGCCCTTCTGTATGCTCGAGCTGGCCTTGGTGGAGTCGAGCGGGTACTGCCGGTGCTCCCGGGCAGCCATGCCGGCAGGGCCGAGGCCGTATCTCGAGCCCTGATTTCCGATGTTGCAGCCTGCGCCGCCGCCGCCGCTGCAGACCGATTCACGCACCTTGCGCAAGCCGGCGATTTGGGCTTCGAGTTCGTTGAGCAATTGTTCTGACATTTCCAGCTCAGAAAGCTGGCAGGCCGCGTCGCCGAGTGCGGCGCAGGCGGCGCAGGCCCCGCCGCTGCAGTTCCCGCCTCCCCGGCAGGCCTGCTGCAAGGCCGCGGAGGCCCGCGCGAGGCATCGGCCCATGTTCTGGCAGCGTTTGCGGGCTTGCTGTTTTTGCTGGAATTTTTTGACCAGGTCGCGGATCTGCTGTTGCGACAGGCCCTTCTTAGACAACTGCCGCTCAAGCTCCTTGGCGGCTTCCTTGAGATCCATCTTTGAGAGCTGATCCAGCAGCTTTTGGGCCTCGGCCTCGGACAGCCCGGCTTTCTTCTCCAGCTCTTTTTGCAGGTAGGAGTCGTCGCCGAGTTGGGCGAGTTGCTCGCCCAGGCTTTGTAGCTGCTGTTGCATCTGCGCGAGCATCTGCGCGTCGGCCTGGCCGGTGCGGGCGACTTCTTCTAACCGCCGTTTCAGTTCTTCGAGCGCCTTGCGCGCGCCTGCGAAGTCGCTCCGCGCCAGCGATTGCGAGAGCTGTGCGCCGGGGTCCTGACGGGCCTGCGGCTCGAGACGTGAGAGCAAGCGCTGCGTCTCGCGCAGGCTTTCGAGCGCGGGATCGTTTTGCCGGGCCGCCAGGCGGTCGGTTACGTTGTCGATCTTCTGGGCGGCCTCGCGGCGGACGTCCTCGGGCGTGCCGGCCGGCTGCTCGGCCATTTGAAGCGGCTCGAGGTCGGCCGCGATGTCTTTCAAGGCCGGGTTGTTCTCGGCCATCTCCTTGAACTTGTTCAGGTGGACCTCGAGCTCCTGGCGGATGGCTTGTTGCTCGGCCATGGCCTGGCTGAGCTGTTCCTCGTTTTCCTTGTCTTTGGCGCCGGCCAGCAGGTTGAGCTCGGGCATCGTGAAGGCCAGGATGACGGCGGCGATGACGGCGGCCGTGGTCCAAGGCCACAGCGCGGGAGCGCGCAGTCGCACATGCACGGGCACGTGGACGGCGGCGGCCTTCTTCTCGGCATCGGCGAGGGCCAGGTGGGCGAAGGGGTCGTTGCTGGCGGCTGGGCCGAGTGCGACGGCGGTGCTGAGGCGCTCCTTCAGGCCGGCGGCCTGGTCGACGACGGCGGCGGCCTGCAAGCGGCTGACGCGGCGGTAATAGGTGGCGATAGCGGTTATCGGCGCGGCCAGGGCGACGGCGAGCCAGGCGCTGGTCCAGACCGGAATGTGAAGGACGAAGGCGCGTTCGACCAGGAAGACGAGAACCCACAGGCCGGTGGCGATCAGGATGGCAAGTGCGGCCTGGTCGAATATTACATTGGCCATCAGGCGCTGGCGTGCGCGCTTAACTTTCTCCTGGATTACAGACATAGCCCGTCTCCTGGGCGTAGACAGCCCGTCCGCTGGGCGTAACGGGGGTTCCGCCATAGATGATTACGAAGAGCAGGCGGCGAGGCAACAAGGGCGGGAGGCGGAGGAGCCATGGCGCGTGGATTCAACCGGTGAACAGGGATCAAGGGATGTAAGGATCAAGCTATCGAATCTCATAAAACGTGAGATTCGCAGTGCGAGTCGGTGATCAAGGCGGTTCGACAGAATTGGCATTCCGGCGGGTTCATGGGGCAGGTGATCAAGCAGGTGATCATGTGTCTGATAAAAACGTGGTGTGGGGAAGCGCCAGGGGCAGATGCGCAGGTGCTCATGCATTGTGCACTCGATTTTGATAATGTGCCGATAAATTTGCGACGAGACAGCAGGGTTAAGGCGGCCAGGCCGAGGACAAGGGTGATAAAGTGATAAAGTGATTGGGTGATAAGGGCGCGGGGGCCGGAACGCCAGTTTGCCAGATTGCCAAGCGGTTGCGGGTTTGGCCGATAACATCGGCGTTTGGCTTGCGCCAGGGGCAGGTTGCCAGAAAGTAGGGGGCGGAGGGCGGGATTTAAGAATGACATATTCACGCGGGACCTTTCTGCGCGCGGGCGCGGTTCTGCTAGAGATTCTATGAAGCTATCAGCCCTGAGGTAGCAGCTTTGAGCCGGAATGCGCGGATTGTGCGTGGTTGCGCGCCAATAGCGGGGGGTGGGCAAAAGGCAGGACCTATCAGCGAAGGCACAGCGCAAAAACTAGCTGCGTCCTGCTGTGTAGAAAACCCTAACATTTGTTAGGGGTAGCGCCAAAGACGAGGTTGT
>ERZ795051.2312-NODE-2312-length-21533-cov-5.132321_pt1 | contig 21533 bp, 18 predicted proteins | sample MGYA00375135_ERZ795051 | MGnify/ENA primary metagenome ERZ795051 (study PRJEB30180, sample SAMN05720222) | activated sludge metagenome | isolation source: Anaerobic digester | place: Japan | collected 2015-05-26 ... | reverse complement strand
AAAACTCCCCTCCGGCTTCGTGCTGGAGGGGATTATATCTTTATGGTGCTTAGACCGCCAAGCTGAGAAATGATTATCTTAGCCAGTTTAGCATTTGGAGTTTTGATAATGACGGGGTACTGTAATTTCTTCTCATACTGCCACATAGATTAGCTCCTTTCCCATGGCCATGGATCATCGATCCAGTTCCAGTGTGATGAATCGTTGGAATCTTCGGGGGATATTGGTCCGAACTTAGAGATAAACTCATTCATAGCCTTTTCACGAAGCTGCTTATACTGCTTGAAGAGAGTTAGCGCACGACGGCAGTTCGGGTGTGTATCGAGGTAGAGATTCAGTTCCTTGAGGGCGAAGTCATACTTTTTTATCTTCATAAGAAGCATTTTTTTATCATTCATAAGCGGCTGCCTCCTTTGAAGGGAAGGTCAAGCTCGGGGAAAAGAGTTCCCTGAGTGAGGGCCTTGTCATCGTCGTAAACGTCCCCCCACTGCTGATATGGGACATAAGCCATGGCAAGGGGTGTGTTTTCGGGGAAGCGTGAGGAAATGCTGTTATTATCCGGACGGATGATCTTTTCCGTATCTTCGAGATAGTTTTCCCGCTCACGTATAAGAAGACCGTCGATATTATCAAACAGGTCGAGGTTCATAGTGATACTCCTTTCAGAAATTGCGGAAGAAGTGTTTTTGTTATGATCCGCACGCTGTATTATATTCCCATGGGAGGAAAGGCGTGAAAAAAACCTGAAGAAGCGGATACTTCTTCAGGTTCGTTTGCGTTATTATTTCCACGGACGTTTTTTATCAAGCCAGCCGTGTTTTTTCCAATATTCATTGTCGAGCTTGCTGTAGCCATTTTTCTGGAAAAGTCTCATTACTGAAAAGAGAGCTCTTGTTTTATGTCCGGGAGAAACATTGCCGTGTTTTTTTCTTATAGCCCCGGCAAGACTTGAAGTAGCATTGTCGATCTTCTTCAATTTGCCTTCGCTCACCTGATCCCAGTTGGCAGCGGCAACACCGATGCCCAATTTATAGACCTTTGCAATGCCCCAGTATGTGAGGCTGTCAGCCATATCTTTATTAGTTGACTTCATACCTGCGCCGGCAGCAGTAGAAATACACACTCCCTGTTTATGGAACATTGAGGCTTCCGGTCTGTGAGGCATCCACCTGTAGGCATAGTGGTCAAGTAAAGCTTTCATAGAACCGGATGCGTGGAAAACATATACCGGGCTTGCAAGAATGATAACGTCTGCATTATCGATCTTCTCAGTTATAGGTGAAAGCTTCTGATAATGCGGACATTTATCCTCACCCTCGAAAAAGCATCTTGTACATCCGCAGCAGAACTCTCCGAAATCCTTAGGCAGGAAGAATTCAGTTATATCACCGCCGATCTTTTCGGCTAATTGCCGGGCGATGTGGTAAGTTGAGCCCTTATGGCTCTGGCCGTGAATGATTACAGTTTTCATTTTTTACCCCCTTATGAACATATCCCTATAAATTTTCAGTGCCTTTTATTTAGCGGCCGTAAATGCAGCAACGCCTGCAAGGCTGAGGCAAGTCATTATTATGCCTGCAAGGAGGACACCGAGAATGACAGCGATAACGCTCTTCTTGAAGTCCATTTTAAGGAAGCTTGCTGCAAGAGTGCCTGTCCAGGCACCTGTACCGGGGAGCGGTATTCCAACGAAGAGGAGAAGAGCAACAAAAAGTCCTCTTCCGGCTTTTTCCTGAAGTGCCTGACCGCCCTTTTCGCCCTTTTCAAGACACCATGTAAAGAACTTTGCTGTTAACGGCTTGTCCTTGCCCCATTCAAGGATACGTCTTGCGAAAAAGTAGATAAATGGCACCGGTATCATATTTCCGATCATGCAAAGCGGAAGAGCGTAGTACCATTTTATTCCCATACCTATACCTATCGGCACACCGCCTCGGAGTTCGATTATGGGTATCATAGAGATCAGAAAAGTGATGATGTATTTTGTCATATTACAGACCTGCTTTCTAAAAAATCATATACAACTAATTATCGCATATTTCGCAGGAATAGTCAAGCATTTTTCAAAAATGCAGTTATCCGTTATTTTTTGTGGATAGATGCAATGGAGAAAACAACAAAAACTATTGAAAAAAGGTGAAAAATATGTTATAATTAATCAACATCTTTTCTGGAGGCGATAATGTGAAAAACAGATTATTATCGGCGTTTACAGCGTCAGCTATAATTGCAGCAGGTCTTTCCCCGATGCAGATATCTCCTGCGGCTGCGGAAGAAGGACTTGTTGACAGCGGCATTTCATATACAGAGCTCGTTGAGACCATACCCAACCCCGGTGCAGGATATACCAAAACTATCTGGCCGGTCTGCAAGCCGGGAAGCACTCCGGTATACAGTCCCACCGGAGCACTGGTACTCTTCTTTATTGATATAGGAGCCTTCTCCAGCGGTGCAAACGGCACTAAGAATGAGGACGGTACCTATACCGAGGGAACAGACTACGATCTGGATGATGTATTCTTTGATTCATGGCGGCAGACCTTTGAGAACTGCCGGAAAAACGGCTGTATGATCGCTCTTCGTTTCCGGTATGACGCTAACGGCAAGGAGAATCCCGAACCTTCATCCTTCGATCAGGTGCTGCACCATATCCAGCAGATAAAGGACAGCGGCCTTCTTGAAGAGTACAAGGATATCCTCTGCTTCGTTGAATCGGGATTTGTGGGCAAGTGGGGAGAGCAGCACGGCGGCAAATATGTCACTGTGGACTATAAGGCAAAGCTCCTTGCTGCCATGCTTGACTGTGTGCCCTCGCCGGTGCCGGTAACTGTAAGAACGCCGGATATCTTTGCAAAATGGGCAGGTATTTCCCGCAGCGAGCTGGCTGATCATGTTCCCGAGGAGGGCAGTGAGGCCTTACGTGTAGGAATGTATGACGACGGATATATGGGCAGCGATTCCGATCTCGGCACCTATTCTGACCGTGAGAAGGAGACTACATGGCTTGGAAAGCAGGCTGTAACTTCATACTTCGGCGGCGAATTCTCCGGCAATATCGATTACGCCAAGGAGTTCCCTGCATATCTGCCGGAGAATGCCATACCAGAGATGTACAAGACTCACCTGAGCTACATCAATTCCAATATCTTCCAGCTCTACAAGGACTATACCTTTGATGAGAAATACGATATCCAGGAAGCTGACAACTCAGCGTATTACGGTCAGTCTGTATTTCAGTTCATCCGTGACCATATCGGCTACAGGTTCGTTGTGAGGAAGTCTGAACTTTCACCGGAGGTACCTCAGGGAGGTATCTTTGATCTGCATTTCAGTATTGAGAATACCGGCTTTGCAAATCCCATACCGAAACAGACGGCATATTTCCTGTTCGAAAAAGACGGACAGTTCATGCGCTTTGCTTCGGATATTTCTCCCAACAAGTGGTATTCAGCCGCAACGACTGATGAGGAGATAAAGATCCATGTTCCCGGAAGTATTCCGGCAGGCAAGTGGAACGTTTACCTTAAAGTGACTGAGGGCACAAACGATATCAGCCAGATGAGCATGAGATCGGTGCGCTTTGCAAATCCGGATATCTGGGACTCTTCACTTGGCGCAAATTATATGGGTTCAATAAATGTTACCGAAGCTGATGAGCATCCGACTTCAAACGCATTCTGTCAGGCCGACTACTTTGACTATGAGCTTGACGGTCTGAAAACTATCCGGGGATACAATTACACTGTAAAAGGTCAGATAATCACTGACGGCAGGGTATCCTCTCCTTTTGAGTGGACGGAGGATATGCTCCTTGCTGAAAAAGACGGATGCAGCGTATATATGACTGCCGACGAGGAGAATCTTTACATCATGGGACATCAGTCTGATAAGGCTAAGGCCCCGGTTTACAATATCCGTCTCACAAGGAAAGACGGCGAGTCTTACTGGATGTATTTTGCCTCTAATGGGTATGTCTATTTCAATCACGGCAATAATGCCGGGGCGGTCTGCAAGTGGAACGGCGAAACAGTTGAGTATAAGATACCGCTGGAGCTTATGGGGCTTTCCGGCGGCACAGAACTGAAAACGATAAGACTGTTCCTTCAGGACAGCGCAGATGAGTGGAAGGTACTTGGCGAGATAGATTCGCCTGAGTGTACAGTACCTGCTAACTTCAACATTTACTCAGCTATGAGCACGGTACGTCTCACCGAGGGCAAGCTTTACAAAATGGAGGTAAGCGATATGCTGACAGGGGCTTCCTATCAGTGGTACAAGGACGGTGAAGCAATAAACGGTACAAATGGAAAGGAATTCGAGCTGCAAAGCCCTTCCCAGACAGATGTGGGAAAATACTCCGTTACAGTAACATCTGCCGACGGTGTGAAGAAGTCAGCAGATATATGTGATGTTCTCGAAGTTGTGCCTGAATTTGAACCGACCTACGGCGACGCTGACTGTGACGGAGACGTAAAGATGAATGATGCCGTGCTGATAATGCAGTCAATGTCAAATCCTGACAGGTTCGATGTAGGCGGTTCTGACAGCAATGCTCTTACCTCAGCCGGAAAGAAGAATGCGGACTGCTTTGAGCCAGGTTCAGGCATTACTCCAAATGACGCTCTTGCAGTGCAGCAGTATCTTATAAAGTTAGTGTTTGCGCTGCCGGTGTATTGAGAAGTGAAGAATAACTGGAATTCCGTAAAATAATTAAAGGGTGTGATAGGTCGGTCTATCACACCCTTATTTTTATACAGCCGGCTGCTGTTCTCTTTTCAGGATAGTCATGAATTCCTCGCCGGTTATGGTCTCCTTTTCAAGAAGGAAATGTGCCAGCTCATGGAGCTTTTCGATATTGTCGGTCAGTATCTGCATTGCCTTGCTGTGAGCGCTGCGGATGATACCGTTGACTTCTTCATCGATCTGGGCAGCTGTCTCAGATGAGCAGGCGAGAGAGGTATCTCCGCCAAGATACTGGTTGTTTACGGTCTCAAGGGCTATCATATCGAATTTTGAGCTCATGCCGTAGCGTGTTACCATAGCCCTTGCCAGCTTTGTTGCTTTTTCTATGTCGTTTGATGCTCCGCTGGTGCAGGTATTGAACACAAGCTCCTCTGCGGAACGTCCGCCGGTGAGGGTAGATATCTTTGCAAACGCTTCTTCCCTGGTTAGTAGGAATTTCTCCTCCTCATCCACCTGCATGGTGTAACCAAGAGCACCTGAAGTACGTGGGATTATTGTGATCTTATGTACCGGTGCGGAATCCTCCTGCATTGCAGCAACAAGCGCATGACCGATCTCATGGTAGGCAATGATCTCCTTTTCCTGCTGGGAGATAACAGCGTTCTTTCGCTGATATCCTGCAATAACTACTTCGACGCTCTCTTCCAGATCGGATTGGTTTACAAGGTTCCTGCCGTTCCTTACAGCACGGAGAGCAGCTTCGTTGATGATGTTTGCAAGCTCAGCTCCGGAGGCGCCGGCAGTAGCTCTTGCTATTGAATTATAGTCCACGTCTGGTTCGGTCTTGATCTTGTGGGAGTGTACACGCAGTATCGCTTCACGTCCGGCAAGATCAGGAAGCTCAGCCGGGATGCGTCTGTCAAATCTTCCCGGACGGAGAAGAGCCGGATCAAGTGATTCCGGGCGGTTGGTGGCGGCGAGGATAACAACGCCCTTTTTGCCGTCGAAGCCGTCCATTTCCGTGAGGAGCTGGTTGAGTGTCTGTTCACGCTCGTCATTGCCGCTGAACTGTCCGTCACGCTTTTTGCCTATGGTATCTATCTCGTCAATGAAGACTATACATGGAGCCTTCTGGTTGGCCTGCTGGAAGAGGTCACGCACCTTAGCTGCACCCATTCCCACGAACATCTCCACGAATTCCGAACCGGAAATGGAGAAGAAGGGGACATTTGCCTCGCCTGCAACAGCCTTGGCCAGGAGTGTCTTACCGGTACCGGGAGGTCCTACAAGGAGAGCACCCTTTGGGAGGTCTGCACCGATATCGGCGTATTTCTGGGGATTATGGAGAAAGTCCACGATCTCTTCCAGTGCTTCCTTGGCCTCATCCTGTCCTGCAACATCTGCGAATGTCTTTCCGGTCTGAGCCTTTACGTATATCTTGGCATTGCTTTTGCCGAAGGACATTGCATTTCCAAGACCGCCCATGCGCTTGCTGAGTATCTTCATTAGCACGAGCCAGAGTACTATCATAAATACAAGCGGCAGCACCCATGAAACGATAAATGCGGCAATGGGATTTTCTTCTTCTATATTACCTGTGAAGTCTATATCCTTATCACTTTTCAGAAGTCTGTCTACAAGGCCGGGATCCTCTATTTTTACTGTGGAGTAGAGCTGCTCCGAGCCGTCGGCACCCTTTACCTTGAACAGTATCGACTCTTCGTTGATCTGTACTTTTTCAACTGTTCCATCATTTACCTGTTTAAGGAAGAAGCTGTAGTTTGTATCCTTGATCTTTTCCTTTTTGACAGCAGGTAATATGAAGGCATTGTACAGAAGTATCAGTATCAGAGCTGTCAGTGCAAATGCGATCAATCCACGGCTGTTCTTATTGTTCTTTCCTTCATTCATTGAAGTTATCAACTCCTTTTCATGAATTGATTATAACATACATCTGATAAAAAAACAACAAGCAAATTGTGAGATTTATGAAAGTTAGGTGAAAGAAAAAAACGGAAAAGCTTTCGTATAGGCAAGAGTGTTATGAAGATCAATGATTGTTTTTAACATGGAGGATATGCAAAAGGCTCTGCCATGAGGCAGAGCCTTATTTTGATTATTTTTCAGGGAGTGTAACTACATTCAGCAGCGATTTCTGAACAGAAAGCGCATCTTTAGGAGTAACTCCTGTGCCAGGCTGATAGCAGTCGGCGTTCAGTTCACCTTTTTCTGAGAGTGTATACTTATCGCTGTTTGAGATAGCCTGCATAATGAGAACTGCATCGTTCATCTTTACAATATCATCACAGTCGGCATCGCCGTAGAGGATATCTGCAGCCGGCTCCTGTGTAGGCTTTGTTGTTGGCTTTGTTGTAGGCTCAGTAGTTGGATCGGTTGTTTTATCTTCCTTTACAGGAGTAGTTCCGTCAGGCTCTGTACCGCCAACGAGAACGCCGTCAGCGTAAACGCAGATGTTTTCTGTACGAACCTCCGGAGGATCGTCTACAGCGAAGAAATCAGTTTTCTTGCCAAGCTTCAGCTCCTTATAGCTCCAGTCATTTTCAGGATCCCATTTGTAAACAACATACTTGTTTGTAGCAGGATCTGTATAGCCCTTGCCGTAGAAACCTACTGAGAACTGGCTCTTTTTGCCTGAGTTTACGATGATACAGTCTTCCCATGAAATTTCAACATAGTAGACATCGTCCATGTCCTTGTACTTCTGGATACCGCTTACAGTTGCCTTGGCGCCTTCGATCTCCATTTCGGACTGATCGTAGAGCTTCTTGGCTTCAACGATAGTCGGATCAAGTATCTCAGATGTATTGATGAAGTATCTTACAGTGATGTTCTTTGCAGGAGCTGATTCGCCTGAAAGCACCTTCATGGATATCTCAACAGCACCTGTACCGTCATCATTGCGATTATCAAGACCGATTGCTTCTACCCAGTAGCCGCCGGTCGAACCGTCAGCGTTGATTCCGTAGGTACGCTTTTCGTCCTCAGGCGGGAAATTCGGAGTGATTGCCATATCCTCAGTGCCGTATATAGCATAGAGACCTGCTGAAGCGCCTGGGAGACAAGCATTGTAGTCGATAGTTACCTCGTTTTCAGTCCAGTCCTTTGTAGCATCATCGTGCCTATCCTTACCGTCAGGACCGCCTGCGAGTGCGCCCCAGAGGATGTGTCTCTGCTCACGGGGATCTTCAGCCATGAGAAGACCTGAAGCAGCACGGTGGTGAGGATTCTTTACAGAAGTATCATTGTATCCGACAACGAATGATCTCGGGCCATGAGTGCCGTTCTTGCCTGCAAGAACAGAGAACTTTTCCTCTTCCTTGAATTCGATATCGTTCTTTCCGAGAACGTAGTCCATCTGCTTCTTAGCCCATTCGCTCCATTCGGAAGGCTTGCCGTCGTTGTGGTACTTATCATAGAGCAGGCATATCATCTGCATAGCTGTATTGTATCGGCAGCTGCCCCATACCTGAAGGAAGGCGAAGCCCTGAGGTGTTTCAAGAGCCTGCCATGTTTTCAGGTACTTGCCGAGGCAGTCATTGTCCCAGAAGTCCTTGAAAACGTACTGGTTCTTGCCCTGAGCCTCTCTGATCTTATTGACCATATCCAGCTCCGGATGCTGTTCATTTATAACTGCCCAAAGAAGTGCAGCGCCGGACCACATATCATTCCAGCAGTATGCCCAGCCTGATGGAGCATAATAATCGAAGTACTTATATGCGCCGTCATCAAATACAGAAGCGTCGCCGGTTGCGATATAGAGCCATGCAGCAGCCCAGCAGTAATCGTCTTCCCAGTGATTTGAGCGGTAGAACTCACTTGGACCGTCTGCGTTGTCTGACAGTTCCTTTGGATTGTCGTTTGCGAACTTCCAGAGTGCCTGTGCGTAGTCCAGGGATTTCTCAGCGTAATCGGGATCTGTATCCTTGAAGTTGAGGTAGTTGATAGCCAGTGAAGCACAGGCTGATGCAACATAGTCAGTCTGTGGCTTATCTGCTGTAAGGAAGTAAGCAGGACGAGCCATTGTATCGACCTCAGGAGTATTCCAGATAGAGTGGTCGATGTGACCTTCGCCTACCTGATAGCAGTGAGCAATAACAGTTCCGTCCTTGTCACGGAATGTACACTTCATAAGATAGTCATTGAAGTGACGGAGGATAGTTTCGATATGATCGTCCTGTTCCAGCTTCTTATATACGTCACGGTACTCATAGTAGCCCCAGCCGAGAGTTGCGGCAGTATAGTTCTCAGGCATACCGAATTCAACGTGGTCACCGGCATCGTGGAAGCCGCCGCAGACATCGATAGTGCCGTCACCGTCCGGATCGAGAACGTCCTTGTACTTCTCCATGAATTCAGGTGAAAGGTTTGTACCGCCCTTGCTGGAGGGAGTTGTAACGCCGTCCCATTCGATCATTGGAACGTGTGCATCGTAGGTATGGCAGCTGCCACGCCATGAGAGAAGATTCTCATTTTCCTTGAATTCGCCGCACATATTTGCGTCATAGAAATACAGCGAGTACTGAAGAGCACGTGCATAGTCGATGTCAAGACCGGAGTCCTGTACGACTTCACTGATCGGAGCGCAGAACTGCTGCTCTTCAGATTCATCAGCGGCAAGTACCGGAGCAGTTGCAGCGGTGCTGGTCGCAAAGGTGGCAGCGCCGATAAGAGCGGCGATGATACGATTGGAAAGCTTCATTTTAACATCATCCTCCTAAAATGATAAAAAGATTATAGTTTATCGATTATATTTAACAGGAACCTTTGTATCTGCAATGCATCCTGCGGAGTTATACCGCTGGAGTCACGTTCAAATACGTTGGCGTTCACCTGTCCCTTATCTGTTATTTTCTGCGGATCTGTACCCTCTGTACCGAATCTGTCCGCATTTGAGAGCGATTGCATTATGAGAACAACATCGTTCATTTTTACGTAGCCGTCACAGTCAGCGTCTCCGGGGAGAATATCCGTGTCGGGCTCAGTTGTTTCTGCACTGTCCAGCGGATATGATCTGAGGTCCGGCAGCTCATCAAGAGTTATGCAGTAGTCGCTGGTATAGATCTCCTTAAGGCTGTCCACAGGATTGTTCTGCTCACTTGTGAGGTAGTTCTGGTACCAGGGGCAGAAGTAGAGCCATGCGGCCTTGTCGTTGACAAGATTTTCCAGGGACGGGATAGAATCGTTCTCAGACATGGCGACCATTTTCTTTCCGTTGGTGCCTTTGACAAGGCTGTAGAACGTGGAAGCGATAGAGCTGAGATTTGGCTGACCGTCAGCGGCATTGTATTTGTCGTAGCCAATCATATCCACAACATCATCTCCGGGATACCAGTCAGCAGATACCGGTGAGGTATAGCCTGTCCATTCCCAGATCAGGTTGTTCAGACCGTATTCATTGGTGAGCTTATCATAGAGGAGCCTGTAGAGCTCCTTGCAGGGCTCAGGGCCCTCGGCACCCCACCAGAACCAGCCGCCCTCAGCCTCATGGAGAGGCCTCCATATGACAGGTACATCTGCATCCTTGAGCTTTTTAAGCTGTGCTGCGATAGTATCTATGTCCTTGAGAAGCAGCTCGTTCTCCCATGTACCTTCCTCCAGTGCTTTGGAAATACTGAATGTGGTGAAGGGAGTATTGCCTGTGGATTCAACGTAAAATGCGGTAGTTTTGCTGCCCTTTTCAACAGGCACGTTCCAGTGCCAGGTGAGGGTAGCGATGCCCTTATATTCGTTTACCCACTGGATAGCTCTCTCAGGAGCATGATCCTCCCAGCTTGAAGTGGAGTTGTATGCCAGGAGGTCGATACCTCTTATGGCGGGCTGCTTGCCTGTAGTTTCCTTGATATAAGTGAACTCAGCCTCGTTGTCCACTATATAGTTTTTACAGGTAGGATCTGCGTTGATGTTGTAGTTGTGCTCACCGCAGTATTCCTGCTGTCCGGAAAGGATATGCTTTCCGTACTGATCGCAGAGGTAATTGTAGAGCCTCTTAGCCGAATCAGAAGCGTTCTTGTTTGAGAGCTGTCTTGTAGGGGAAAGCTCTGTCAGCGACTTATCAGCAGGCTTGAGCGTGAGATAGTCGAAGAAGGTGTAGCCCCAGTATGCCTTCAGCTCGATGGTATTCTTTCCGGCTTTCAGGTTTACAACTCCGCCGGAGGTCTCGCTGAAGCTCTTGTTGTACGGAAAAGTGATCTCGCCCTGGTTCACTCCGTTAACGTTCAGGTACTGTACCTTTTTGTTGGGATCGCTTGGTTCGCAGTAGCATATCGCCAGCTCGTAGAGCCCTGCCTCGGGGACATCTACCTCAACGCTGACGGTGGTACCTTTCTGGTCAAGGTAGGAAAAGCCCTTTCCTGAAAAGGTATCGAATTGTGTGTCGGCCGGGAAGTCTTTCGCCTTATCAAAGCCTTCCATTCCGTTACCGTAGATCTTGCCGCCCTGTGTTGCACCGTCTTCAAATTCGTACTTCAGAACGGTGTCTGCCGCAGCAGCGTTCTTCTGCGGCAAAACAGTGAGATCTGCTCCTGCTGCTGCGATGACTGCGGCAAGCGCCGTGCCGACAGAAGATCTTAGCAGTGGTCTCATAGGTTTGACCCTCCTTTGTAATTTTTGGTTGCTTAAATATTGGCGCATCAGCAATAATTTAAGTTAAAATATTGCGGGCACCCTCATTACATAAAGCTTGCGCTATAATAATAACATGATTTCACAAAAAAATCAATAGTTTTTTAATAAATCCACCGAAAATGGTCAATGAGCAGTAATGGGCAATATTTGGTCAGAAACGTCGGCACTTACCACGTCGCTTCCGGCGGAACATAACTGATGTGATGGCAGCAGCCAGCAGCAGTGAACCTGCAATACCGAAGGCATCCGGGACATCTATCGGAGCGTTCCTGCTGTCATATAGGCTGAACTCACCGTTCTCACCGGATACATAGCGGTATTCCAAAGAATTATCGGAAGCATATTTCTCAGCAGGACTGCCGTATTCCACTGCCATGGCGAAATCTTCAGTCAGTGAATGGCGGCTGCCGTCCGAATCGAAGCCTATGGCTTCATTGCCGAATGTCCTGACGGAGGCCGGGACATACATATCTGTCAGGGAATCGCACATGAAAAACGCATAATCTCCTATTGACAGAAGGGCGGGATCCATATTCACCGTTTTCAGCGCAGTACAGCCGCAGAAGGCGAATTTTTCTATTGTTTTTACATCCGGTGGGATCGTGATCTCAGTCAGCGCAGTACAGTCCCGGAAGCATGAATCCGGTATCTTTGTTATCTTTTCCGGCAAGGTGACATAGCTAAGTGAGCTGCACTGGCAGAAGCAGCCCATCCCTATCTCTTCCATTGCCGCAGGCAGGTCGGCTGATTCAAGTGATGTGCAGCCGAAAAAACAGTGGTGTCCCATGCGCTCGATGGTTTCCGGGAGGATTATCTGTTTCAGGGACACACATTTATAAAAAGCGTTGTCACGTATCTCAGTGACCGTGCAGCCGTCTATTTCCGGCGGAACTACGATGAACGAAGGCTCACCTGTGAAGCCTGTGACAGTGGCTTTGCCGTCTATTATTGAGTAAATTATATCCTTGATATTCTGAGCCATTCATATTCCTCCTTTTAATGAGTAGATTATACCTCATGGCAAGCCGTGTGTTAACGGTGAACATTCTGCACATTCCGACAATAATATATATTTACCGACACATAATGATATATATGCTGCGGATATACCATTATAATCTGGCGACACGTTTGTTTTTCTGACGGAAAAAACTTGCGGAAAATGTCGGGATGGTGTATAATATGTTTGTGAGAAATTTGATGTATAATTCCGTTTTTTCTGCCAAGTATTTACTGCGAGGTGAAGAATTTGAAAAAGTACATCGATATTATAGCCATCGGAGGGCTGCTGCTCTCCATATTCATATCAAATGCCTTTTCTTTTGTAAGGGACGGCCAGAGCCTTGACAGACTGAGGGGGAGCGTATTGCGGCTCCACATACTTGCTGATTCCGACAGCGAGGAGGATCAGGCGCTGAAGCTGCTTGTCAGGGATGAGCTGCTGAGGAACAGCGGTGAGATATTCGGAGACGCAGATTCACTTGAGGAGGCAGAGGCTGCCGCAGCAGAAAAGCTTCCGGAGATAACTGCGCTGGCAGAGAAAACTCTGAGAAAGAACGGCTGTACGGACAAGGTGACTGCCGAGATAGCTGATGTGGATTTTGACGAACGTGTTTACGGAGACATAACCATGCCGGCAGGTACTTACAGGGCACTGCGAATAAAGATAGGTAAGGCTGAGGGGCATAACTGGTGGTGCGTTTTGTATCCGCCGCTTTGTCTTCCTGCTGCAAGAGAGGTTAAGGACGACAAAGAAGCTGAAGAGGAGTTCTTCGACGAAAAAGAGCAGGATATCATCTATCATCCCAAGAAATACAGGCTCAGATTCGCAATATGGGATAAAATAAAGAGCTGGCTTGATTGACGAATTGTGCAATGTGACGAAAATTTGTACCGTGCTTGACAAATGGTGCCAAAGGGTGTATACTATTTGAGTAAACAAAGCAGAACTATGCGTTCTCACCGTCAGGCTGAGCTTAAACGGTCAATATGTGAATGAAGCTGCAAAGACAGTTTTGTAAGTGTATTGTGTGAGTGCGGATAATTTCTGCACTCATTTTTGTTTTATAATTTTATAGTTGGAGGTGCTTGACTATTAGCAAACAGGAACTGCAGATCAACGAAGAGATAAGAGACAAGGAAGTGCTCGTAATCGACGCTGACGGAACGAAGCTCGGTGTTTTATCATCCAAGGAGGCACAGCAGATAGCCTTTGATAAGGATCTCGATCTCGTTAAGATCGCTCCCAACGCAACGCCGCCCGTATGCCGTGTAATGGATTACGGAAAGTATTGCTTTGAGCAGGCTAAGCGTGAGAAGGAAGCCAGAAAAAATCAGAAGATCGTTTCTATCAAGGAGATCAGAATGTTCTCTACGATTGATACCCACGATTTTGAAACAAAGGTGAATCAGGCTGTAAAGTTTTTGCAGGGAGGAGACAAGCTTAAGGTGTCTGTAAGATTCCGTAAGCGTGCTATCGCTCATCCTGAGCTTGGAAACGAGCTGCTTGACAGATTCAAGGAAGCAGTTTCAACAGTCGGCACTGTGGAAAAGCCAGCTAAAATGGAGGGACGAAGCTTAGTAATGTTCGTTTCCCCGAAGGCTGCTAAGTAAGAAGGATCATATAATGGCAAAGGTTAAGGTTAAAACTCATTCAGGTGCTAAGAAGCGTTTTAAGGTTACAGGTACCGGTAAGGTCAAGTATCAGCACACCAACAAGAGACACAGACTTACCCAGAAGGATACCAAGCGCAAGAGAATCGCTCGTAACGCAGGCGTTGCTGATTGCACAAACGCTCCTACAATCAAGAAGCTCGTTCCTTATCTTTAATCCGTAAGCGGTAATTCCGCAAAATCAAGGAACATCGACCGGTTGACCCGTAATTTTATTTTTGGAGGTAAAAGACTATGGCACGTATTAAAGGTGCAATGATGACTCGTAAGAGAAGAAATAAGACTTTAAAGCTTGCTAAGGGCTATTTCGGCGCTAAGAGCAAGCACTTCAAGATGGCTAAGCAGGCCGTAATGAAGTCAGGCAACTATGCTTACATCGGAAGAAAGCAGAAGAAGAGACAGTTCAGACAGCTCTGGATCACAAGAATCTCTGCTGCTGCTAAGCTCAACGGCATGAATTATTCAACATTCATGAACGGCTGCAAGAAGGCTGGCATCACACTCAACAGAAAGATGCTCTCCGAGATCGCTATCAACGATGCAGCAGGATTTACTGCTATCGCTGACAAGGCTAAGGCAGCTCTTTAATGGAAGAAAAAACGCGCTCCTTTAACATAAAGAGCGTGTTTTCTTGTAGTGAATATCTTATCGGCGGCAGCGCAGGCAGTCCTCCGGGATAAGACGCTCCTGCCGCCGTTACCTCTTTCACATATGGAGGTGACTGTACTTTTGGAAAATATCATCACATCTAAAGACAATCCTGTCATCAAGCTGTATCAGAAGCTCTCTTCGTCAAAAAAAGAAAGGCTTCAGTACGGCTTATTCGTGTTGGAGGGACTCAGGATCACCGAGGATGCCCTTAAAGAGGAGAGCAGTATCACCCACCTCATCCTCACCAGAAAGGCAGAGGAAAAATTCGGACAGCAGCTTTTTCAGGCTGATTTGAGAGATACAAAAACGATTGTTATTTCAAATGAACTTGGAAACAGGATAGCTTCTACTGATACTACGCAGGGAGTCTTTGCTATATGCAGGATGCCGGTTATGAGGAGCGTATCCCAGCTCACTTCCGGAGGAGGAAAATTCGTTGTCCTTTCCGGATTGCAGGATCCTGGAAATGTGGGTATGATAATACGTACCGCTGATGCTCTCGGACTTGACGGAGTTATAATGTCCGGAAGCTGCGAGCTGTTCAGCCCTAAGGTAATACGCTCTACAATGGGATCGGTGTTCCGCATGAGGATAGCTGTTGAAAACGATGAGGATGTTCTCTTCGCAGACCTTGCGGAAAACTCAGTTACCGCCTCTGCGGCTGTTATCGATAAGGATGCACTTCCGGTTACGGAGTGTTCATTCGAGGGAAATCAGGCTGTGTTCATCGGCAATGAGGGCAACGGCCTGAACCCGGAAACTGCGGCAAGATGCAGCAGGAAGATAATAATCCCCATGCATGGAAATATCAATTCCCTCAATGCCGCAATGGCTGCCGGGATACTTATGTGGGAACTGAAAAAATGACCGGAGGGAGGCTTTCTTGTGGACGAAACTAAATACTGGCTCTGGCTGACTATGGTCTTCGGTACCGGAAGCCGCCGTATCTGGGAAGCAGTAAGTCTGTTCGGAGGAGCTAAGGAGACCTATTTCGCTCTTACTGACGGAGGTCATGACCTTGAACTCACTGCTGAAGAAAATGCCAATGTGTCGTCTGTAGCTATGGAACGTGTTACAGACCATATGACGCAGTGCGGCAAAATGAACATCAGTCTTGCAGGCTACAGCAGCACGGAATATCCGGCACAGCTCAGACATATTTTCAATCCGCCGGCAGTACTCTATTACAAAGGAAATATCTCCTGTCTGAACGGCAGAAGAACAGTTACTGCTGTGGGAACAAGAAGGGCTTCTGATTATGGCCTGAATGCAGCTTATCGTATCTGCGGAGAGCTTGCCGGCAGCGGGATCGTTATCGTCAGCGGATTTGCGCTGGGTACAGATATAACCGCACATATGGCTGCTGTTGAGCACAACAGTCCTACAGCTTGTGTAATGGGCTGCGGAGCGGATGTTGATTATCCGAAGGATAATTTCAGATTCAGGGACAGTATAATCGCCAACGGCGGAGTATTCCTTACAGAATATCCTCCGGGAACACCGCCTCATCCGCAGAACTTTCCCAGAAGGAACAGGATACTTGCAGGACTTGGTCATGCAGCGGTTGTGTTTGAAGCTTCACTGAAAAGCGGTTCGCTTATAACTGCCGATCTTGCAGCAGCTCAGGGCAGGGAGGTGTTCTGCCTTCCGCCGGCTGATATATTCAGCAATGCTTTCTCAGGCAATACCGAGCTCCTGAGAAACGGGGCATCAGCCCTGTACAGCGCACAGGACATCATCGACTGCTTCCACATAGGCGGAGCGCTTGACAGTGAGATACGCTCTGACGATATCGCTGCAATAAGCAGCTTCGGCTATGAGCGCAGCAAAACGACTGACGGTGATGGGCTGATAAACGGTATAAAGACTGCTTCCCGGAGATCCGGGCGCAGAAAAGATAAAAAGGCAGATGCTGAAAAGGATGTTAAGGAAAAAACTGAAAATACATCACGGGATGAGCTGACGGAGGTACAGCAGCGGATATATGACCTGATAAGCTCAGGCACAGTCCATGCTGATGCGATTGCCGGTGCACTGGATATCGATGCTGCTGAGCTTATGATGGAGTTTACCGAGCTTGAAGTAATGGGCGTTATCCGCTCACTTCCTGGAAAGATGTTTGAAATAAATGAATAGAGGTATGGATAGATGTCGGATCTGGTAATAGTTGAGTCGCCAGCAAAGGCGAAGACCATTCAGAAGTATCTGGGGCCGTGATATGAAGTCGTGGCTTCAATGGGCCATGTAAGAGACCTGCCCAAGTCAAAGATGGGCGTGGACAAGGAGCATGACTTTCAGCCCCAGTATACAGATATGAAGGGTAAGGAAGATGTTATAAAAGAGCTTAAAAAGCGTGCGAAGAAATGTGATAAAGTTTATCTCGCAACCGACCCTGATCGTGAGGGAGAGGCTATATCATGGCATATAGCGCAGATGCTGAAGCTCGATATGGAGGACAACAACCGTGTTGCCTTCAATGAGATAACAAAGACCGGTGTGAAGAACGGTATGAGCAATCCACACAAGATAGACGTTGACCTTGTCAACGCACAGCAGGCAAGGCGTATCCTTGACCGCCTTGTGGGATATGAGCTCAGCCCCTTCCTCTGGAAAAAGGTAAAGAGAGGACTTTCCGCCGGAAGAGTACAGTCTGTAGCGGTAAGGCTGGTAGTTGACAGAGAAAACGAGATAAGAGCTTTCGTTCCCAAGGAGTACTGGTCTATCGACGCAAAATTCACAGCTCCTGGTTCGAGAAAGGTGTTTGACGCAGCTCTCGTTGCTGTTGACGGAGAAAAGCTGGAGATACCCGGTCAGGCTCAGGCAGACGATCTGCTTGCACGTCTTGAGGGAGCAGAGTATACGGTTTCCTCTGTTAAAAAGAGAGTGACAAAGAAGCAGCCTGCACCGCCATTCATAACCTCCACATTGCAGCAGGAGGCTTCAAGAAAGCTTGGATTCAGTGCAAAGCGCACCATGAAGGCTGCACAGGAGCTTTACGAAGGTGTGGATGTTGAAGGAGTAGGCGCTGTAGGTCTTATCACATACATGAGAACAGACAGCCTGAGAATATCCGATGAGGCAAAGGCTGCTGCCGCCGAGTATATCGGAGTGGTATACGGCAAGGACTATCTGCCGCCGGAGCCGAGAAACTTCAAATCAAAGAACAATGCACAGGATGCCCATGAGGCTATACGTCCCTCAACTCCGGAGTTGACTCCGGAGAGGGTAAAGTCAAGTCTTTCCAGCGATCAGTTCAAGCTCTATAAGCTCATATGGGAGAGATTCATCGCAAGCCAGATGGCAAATGCTCTCCTTGATACTGTTTCTGCTGATATCGAGGCAAACGGATGTACGTTTAGAGCTTCCGGCTATTCAGTAAAGTTTGACGGATTCATGGCGCTGTATGTAGAGTCCACTGACAACGAGGAGGGCAGCAAGAAAATGCTGCCGGAGCTTAAGGCTCAGGATAAGCTGAAGCTTAAGTCCATAACCGGCAATCAGCATTTCACACAGCCGCCTCCGAGATATACAGAGGCTTCTCTGATAAAGGCGCTTGAAGAGAACGGCATCGGCCGTCCGAGTACCTATGCGCCGACTATAACAACTATAACCGCACGCCGCTATGTTGAGCATGAGGGCAAGGCGCTGAAGCCTACAAATCTTGGCGAGGTCATCACCGAGCTTATGAAGGAGCACTTCAACAAGATTGTTGACGCTAAATTTACAGCCGGCATGGAAAATGATCTTGATGAGGTCGAGCACGGCGAAAAGGATTGGGTAAGTACTCTCCACGAGTTCTACGATGACTTCTCAAAGACTCTGAAAAAGGCCGAGGAGGCTATGGAAGGCAAGCGTGTAAAGGTCCCTGACGAGGAGACTGACGTTGTCTGCGAGCAGTGCGGAAGGAACATGGTAATAAAGTACAGCAAATTCGGCAAATTCCTTGCCTGCCCCGGATTCCCGGAATGCCGCAACACGAAGAAGATAGTCAATGAGGCGGACGGAAGCTGTCCACGCTGCGGAAAGAAGATGCTGCTGAAAAAGTCAAAGAAGGGCAGGAGCTTCTACGGCTGCGAGGGATATCCGGACTGCAGCTTCATGACATGGAACGTGCTTACAAATGAGGTATGCCCTCAATGCGGAAAGCACCTGTTCATGAAGGGCGGAAAATCCGGCAGACTTGTTTGTGAGAATGAAGGCTGCGGATACGAAAGAGAGCTGAAAAAATGAGTGTGGCGGTAAATGTTATCGGCGCAGGTCTTGCAGGCTGCGAGGCGGCATGGAGGATCGCACAGTCCGGCATAAACGTAAAGCTTTATGAAATGAAGCCGGAGAAGTATTCTCCCGCTCATAAGTACAGCGGCTTTGCAGAGCTGGTTTGCTCAAATTCACTTAAGGCTGCAAGGCTTGAATCGGCAGCCGGACTTCTGAAATACGAAATGGAGCTTCTGGGCTCACTGACAGTGCCCTGTGCAAAGGAGAACTCCGTTGAGGCAGGCGGTGCGCTTGCAGTAGACAGGGAGAAGTTTTCCGATGCGGTAACTGAAAAGATAAAGTTGCATCCTCTTATAGAGCTCATCCCAGGGGAAGTTACTTCCCTGCCGGAGGGATATACTGTAATAGCTACAGGACCTCTTACTTCCGGAGCAATGGCAGATGTGATAAAGGAGCTCTGCGGCGAAGGTCTCAGCTTCTACGATGCAGCCGCTCCCATAGTGACATACGAGAGCCTTGACAAGGAGAAGGTGTTCTACGCTTCACGCTATGGCAGAGGTGAGGCGGATTACGTAAACTGTCCCATGAACAAGGAGGAATACCTTGCGTTCTATGAGGCACTTATCGGCGCAGAGAAGGTGCAGCTCAAGGATTTTGAGACACATCCATTCAGTGTATATGAAGGCTGTATGCCTATAGAGGAGCTTGCACGCCGTGGCGTTGATACCATGAGATTCGGCCCCATGAAGCCGGTGGGGATCGATGATCCACGCACCGGCAGGAGACCATATGCGGTAGTACAGCTCCGCCGTGAGAACCGTGAGGGAACGCTGTTCAATCTTGTCGGCTTCCAGACAAACCTTAAATTCGGCGAGCAGAAGAGGGTATTCTCAATGATACCCGGACTTGAAAATGCGGAGTTCATGCGCTTCGGTGTAATGCACCGCAATACCTTCATCAACAGTCCTGAGCTCCTTAACTCAGACTTCTCCATGAGAACACGGCCGGAGATATTCTTTGCCGGACAGATGACCGGTGTAGAGGGCTATATGGAGTCTGCCGCCAGCGGTATCGTAGCCGGTATAGGCGCTGTCAGAAGGATAAAGGGACTTGCTCCCCTTGTTCTGCCGCAGGATACTATGACAGGAGCACTTTCTGCATATATAAGCGATCCATTCAACAGCGGAAAGTTCCAGCCAATGGGTGCGAATATGGGAATACTTCCTGATATAGGCGTAAGGATAAAAGACAAGAAGGAAAAATACGGAGTATATGCGGAGAGAGCTGTAAGCTCGCTGAAAAACGAGCTGGAAAGGATCGGTTATGAGGATCATTGTTGACGCTTTCGGAGGGGACAACGCTCCCCTCGAGGTTATAAAGGGCTGCGCCAGAGCAGTAGAGGAGCTTGGAGTAGATATCGTACTCACCGGCAGCAAAAGCAAAATTGTCAGCTGTGCCTCTGAAAACGGCATAAGCCTTAAAGGAATGCAGATAGCGCATACAGATGATGTTTTTGATATACATGATGAACCAAGGGAGATAACCAAGTCGGGAAGCAACACTTCCATGGCACTTGGACTCAGGATACTGTCTGAGGGAAGAGCTGACGCTTTCGTTTCAGCCGGAAGCACAGGCGCTCTTGTTATGGGGGCGTCCCTTATCGTCAAGCGTATCAAAGGCATTAAACGTATCGCACCTTCACCGGTGCTGCCGGGCGAAAATGGCAGCTTTGTACTTGTTGACGCAGGTGCAAATACAGAATGCAGACCTGAGATGCTGGTGCAGTTTGCCTGCATGGGCAGTGCATACATGGAAAAGGTCATGGGCATAGAGAACCCGAAGGTAGCTCTTCTGAACATAGGTGCCGAGGAGACAAAGGGCAGGGCTCTTGAACTTGAGGCATACAAGCTGCTCAGCGAATCGGGACTGAATTTCGTTGGAAATATCGAGGCAAGAGACCTTCCGCTCGGTGAAGTACAGGTAGTCGTTACCGATGGCTTCACAGGAAATGTTGCGCTCAAGCTCTATGAGGGCATGGGAAGCTTCTTTGGCAGGAAGATGAAGTGGTTCTTCTCTGGTGCCGGAAAAATGGGAGCGCTGTTCTCACTGAAAAAGATCAGCAGCTTCCGTAAGCAGATGGACTATAAGGAAGTCGGCGGTTCAGCACTTCTCGGAGCAAGGATGCCCGTGATAAAGGCACACGGAAGCTCCGATGCAACAGCTTTTTTCAATGCAGTGAGACAGGCAAAAAAATGTATCGACAGCAATGTGACCGGGGTAATTGAGAGCTATGCGGCTGATTCCGGCAAGGAGTGATAAAATAATGGAAAGTATCGAGAAATTAGAAAAAACTATAGATTATACGTTCAAGGATAAACAGCTCATATATCAGGCACTTTCACACTCATCATACGCAAACGAGAAAAAACACTTCGGCGTCAGCAATGAACGTCTGGAATTTTTAGGCGACAGTGTTCTGTCGATAGTAGTTTCGGATTATCTCTACAAGAACCTGAACGTTGCTGAGGGTGAGCTGACAAAGCTCAGGGCTTCACTGGTATGTGAGAAGTCACTTCATATATTTGCACAGAAGATAAACCTGGGTGATTACCTTCTCCTTGGGAAAGGCGAGGAGAATACCGGTGGGAGGGAACGTCCTTCCATAC
>ERZ795051.2309-NODE-2309-length-21544-cov-5.824282_pt1 | contig 21544 bp, 19 predicted proteins | sample MGYA00375135_ERZ795051 | MGnify/ENA primary metagenome ERZ795051 (study PRJEB30180, sample SAMN05720222) | activated sludge metagenome | isolation source: Anaerobic digester | place: Japan | collected 2015-05-26 ... | reverse complement strand
ACTACATATTCAAACCGGCGAAATCTCTGCACTTTCAGAACGACGCTGGCACCCCTCAGGGACACGTCAAACGAAGCGAGCCGACCCGCTTTGCGAGCCGGCTCGCCTCACACTCTAACAACAAACCGTTCCGTCAATAGGGACCGTGACCATGGCCACCCGGCCCGCCGGACTTCTTCTTCTCTTCCTTGATCTCCACCACCGCCGCGTCCGTGGTCAACAGAAGCGCCGCAATCGATGCCGCGTTCTGCAACGCCACACGCTCGACCTTGCGCGGGACCAACACCCCCATCTTCACCATGTCGCCGTACTCGCCCGTCAGGGCGTTGTAGCCAAAGTTCTTGTCCTCGCTTTCCATGACCTTCTGGCAGACAATCGAACCGTCCAGACCCGCGTTCTCCGCAATCTGCCTGATCGGCGCCATCAGCGCCCGACGAACAATATCCACGCCCGTCCGCTGGTCCCCCTTGAGCTTCTTGGCCAGCTTGTCAAGAGCTCCCAGCGTTCGCAACGGGGCTACGCCGCCGCCCGGCAGAATGCCTTCCTCGACCGCCGCCCGGCAGGCGTGCATCGCGTCCTCCACCAGAGCCTTCTTCTCCTTCATCTCCGCCTCGGTGGCCGCCCCGACGTTGATCTGAGCCACGCCGCCGGCCAGCTTGGCAAGACGCTCCTCCAGCTTCTCGCGGTCGTAATCGCTTGTCGTGACCTCAATCTCGTTCTTGAGCTGCTGAATGCGACCGCTGATCGCGCTGCTCGAACCCGCACCCTCGATAATCGTGGTGTTGTCCTTGTCGATGGTGACCTTCTTGGCCTGCCCAAGATCCTTCAGATCAACCGATTCGAGCTTGATGCCCAGATCCTCAAAAAGCGCCTTGCCGCCGGTAAGAATCGCAATGTCCTCGAGCATCGCCTTGCGACGGTCGCCGAAACCCGGCGCCTTCACTGCGGCGCATTGCAGCGTGCCTCGCAGCTTGTTGACCACCAGCGTCGCCAGGGCCTCACCCTCCACCTCCTCGGCGATGACCAGCAGCGGCCGACCTGCGCGGGCAACCTTCTCAAGCAGCGGAATAAGATCCTTCACCGCCGAGATCTTCTTCTCATGAATCAGGATGTAGGGCTTCTCGAGAACCACCTCCATCGTTTCATAGTTGTTGACGAAATGCGGCGAGAGGTACCCCTTGTCAAACTGCATGCCCTCGACCAGCTCCACGGTCGTCTCAAGGGTCTTGCCCTCCTCAACCGTGATCACGCCGTCCTTGCCCACCTTCTCCATCGCCTTGGCGATCTGCTGGCCGATCTCCGCGTTCTGATTGGCCGCGCACGTGCCCACCTGGGCCACCTGCTCGCTGTTCTTGACGTCGGTGGCCATCTTGCCGAGTTCCTCGACCACCGCTTCCACCGCCTGCTCAATGCCGCGCTTCAGCTCCATCGCGTCGGCGCCGGCAGCGACATTCTTGAGCCCCTCGTCATAAATCGCCTCAGCGTAGATCGTCGCCGTGGTGGTGCCGTCGCCGGCAACCTGAGAGGTCTTGCTCGCAACCTCCTTGACCATCTGAGCACCCATGTTCTCATAGGCGTCTTCCAGCTCGATCTCCTTGGCAACGGTCACACCGTCCTTGGTGACCGTCGGAGAACCGAAAGACTTCTCCAGCACCACGTTCCGACCACAGGGACCAAGCGTGACCTTCACCGCCTTCGCCAATTGCTTCACGCCCCGGCGGATCGCCTCACGGGCTTCCATGTCATACGCAATTCTCTTGGCTGCCATGTATCGTTCACTCCTCAGAGTGTTATCAGATCCTCAAAATCACCCAGAACCCTTATCGCCGGTCGGCCGGCCCCACTCAGGACAGGACTGCCAGAATCTCGCTCTCCTCGATGATCAGAAACTCCTCGCCGTCGATCTTGATTTCCGTTCCGGCATAGCTGCTGAACAGTACCTCCTCCCCCTTATTGACCTGCATCTTGCTGCGCTCCCCGTTCTCCAGAAGCTTGCCGTCACCGACCGCCTGGACGATGCCTCGCTTGGGTTTCTCTTTGGCCGTATCCGGCAGAACGATTCCGCCCGCCGTCTTCGACTCGGCCTCCACGCGCTTGACCAAAACTTTGTCACCCAACGGACGCACTTTCAGCTTGGCCATTGCCAGCTCTCCTTTCAACAAACCAACTTCCCTAATCGTTTGTTCTCTCGCCGCGCCATTGCCGGAAAACCCGCACGCGCAGGCGTTCGGCGCATGTTTCAACACCCCCCCTGGAGCAAAGTCGATGCCAACCTCGGGCCCCAAAGGCCCAGTTGTCGCCATATCAGCCCTAACCTATTCTATGGAAACAACTTACGAGCAACCGAACGGATGAGAATCAGCCCCCCCACTGCCCAAGTGCCTGCCATAATCGGACTGGCTGAACGGTTGTCTGTCAGAATGGCACGCGAGCCAAACGGGCTGACGCAACATGTCGCGTCGCCTGTGGCCGGACCGCCCGCCTCCTGCTTTCACCGAGCCGGGACGGTCACTTCCAGCCACTGGGCAGGCGTAATCGCCCTCGCCCGAACCTCGCCGAGCCCTGCCGGTACCAGAACCACATCCCCAGGACGGCAATCCAGCCGTTCCTCACCTGAACCCCACTCAACCCGCCCCAGACCCTTTAACAGCACCCAGATGGCAAACGACTCCATCGGGGCATCCTGCGTAACCCCCTGGGCAATATCGAGCTTATCCATCACAAAACAAGGACATCCGACCAGCCGGGTCACCGTGGCCATGGTCGTACCCAGGTGCAGGTGTTGCTGCATGGGCGACGCCGGCGGTGAAGTGAAGTCGATGCAGCGCACCGCCTGCTCGAGATGCAATTCACGCGGCTTGCCGCTGGCTGGGTCCACTCTGCCCCAATCATAAGTTCGGTAGGTTATATCCGACGGCGTTTGAACCTCGGCCACCAGTACACCGGCCCCCAGTGCGTGTGGCGTCCCGCTCGGCAGATAATAGCAGTCGCCCTGCGAAACGCTGATCTTGCGAAGGACGCCTTCCACAAGGCCCGTCCGCATCGCTTCGACAAAAACATCCCGCGACACGCCCGGTTCGAGTCCATGGTAGATCACTCCGGCCGGGTCGGCGTCCAAAACATACCATGCCTCATGCTTGACTCGAACGTTCCCGCCAAGTTCGCGGGCCACTTGCTCCGTCGGATGAACCTGGATACTCAGATTCTCGCGGGCGTCCAGATACTTGATCAGCAGCGGAAATCGTCCCTCAAACAGATCCGCGTTCCCAAGTAGAGCACGCCCCCACCGCTTCACCAACTCCGTCAGCGTTCGCCCCTTGGCCGGACCATTACGCGCGCGCGACGCGTCCCCCTCAAGATCTACCAGCTCCCACGACTCCCCGATCGGCTCGCTCCCCACGGGCTCGCGGTTGAAATGGTCGAAAATACGACGGCCTCCCCACAACTTGGGCTTGTAGATCGGCTCGAAAAGCAACGGATAAGGCTCCATATAGCTCCCTCTCGACAAGTCGAGGTTAAAGAACCGGATTCTAGCGAGCCAAGCCCCGCGAGAGAAGTGCCGTTGAATCCCAAACACCGGAAGGTCCGCCTCGTTGGCGTTACCAGGCCCGACTGCGGTACAATCCCGCGTGGCGCCGGGAGCCTGCCTGTTGCCAGCGCCATGAGACCGGCAAGATGTAGCTCGACTATACTCGCCGAAATCCGATCGTACACTCCGGGAAACCGGCCCCGCCCTCGAGGGTTCGAATAGGCATGCAGACCGCGTAACGAAAGGACATACGATGAAACAAGCCACCTTCCACACCGAGTTCGGCACGATGACCGCCCGGTTCTTCCCCGACGTCGCCCCCAAGCACGTGGAGAATTTCCTCGCCCTGGCCGAGGAAGGGTTCTATGACAACCGAACCTTCCACCGCATTGTCGAAGGCTTCATGATCCAGGGCGGCTGCCCGCGAGGCGACGGCACGGGAAACGGGCCGCGCCGTTTGCGGGCCGAGTTCAACGACAAGCCCCACCAGCTCGGTACACTATCCATGGCGCGAACGAATGACCCCGACTCGGCCAGTTGTCAGTTCTTCATCTGCCTGGACCGATGCGAATTCCTCGATGGAAAGTACACCGTCTTCGGTGAACTCGCGGATGAATCGTCCATCCAGACACTCAAGAAGATCGGCGCGGTCAAGACCCGCGACCCCGGAACCGGTGAGAAATCGTTCCCCGTCAAACCCGTGTACATCCAGAAGATCACCGTGCAGGAAGTGCCAGATGCGTGAAGCAGCGGGGGCTGGAGACTGGGGTCTGGGGTCTGGGGTCTGGGGTCTGGGGGCCGGGGGCTTGGGGACTAGGGCGTTCGAGCCGCAAGCAGGTCGGAGCACATGGCCGCAAGGCTCATTGCTGGCCCCAGATTCGCTGGCCCCAGATTCGCTGGCCCCAGATTCGCTGGCCCCAGATTCCTATCTGGGGCCTTGTGCAGTGAGGATTCCCACCCTTATTCTCGCTGGCCCCAGATTCCTATCTGGGGCCTTGTGCAGTGAGGATTCCCACCCTTATTCTCGCCGAATGTGGATTGGATTCCGCCACAAGGTAGGGCAGGTCGAAGCCGACGCAGTCGGCGTAGACCTGCCGCTGAACCTGTGCCTGCAAGATCGCGAACGAAACGAACCCAATGAAAACACCCGAACGACACTCTGATACAACTCCCTCCCCAGACGAGGCTTCAATCGCCGACGGCCGGCCGATTGTCTGCATTTTCGGCAGCTACTCGCCAAAGCCCGGTGAGCCGCTGTACGAGCAGGCCTACGCGATCGGGCACGCTCTGGCCAAGGCGGGTTTCGTCGTCGCCAACGGCGGCTACGACGGCATCATGGAGGCCAGCGCCAAGGGGGCCAAGGACGCTGGAGGCTCAACCATTGGGGTAACCTGCGACATCTTCAGCGACTACCGCGGCCGGCCGCTCAAGGCCAACCGCTATATCGATCGGGAGATTTCGCACAAGACGGTTCTGGCCCGGATCGAACAGATGATCGAGATGTCGGCCGGGTACGTGATCCTCGAAGGCGGCACCGGGACGCTCAGCGAGTTCGGGATTGTCTGGGAATACGTCGCCAAGAAGCTGATCCGCCCCCGCCCGATCTTCATCGTCGGCGATTTCTGGAAACCGACGGTCGAGCGCGTCACCGCCGCCCGCCCCAGCCACGGCAAGCACGTCCACTGCGTCAGCACGCCCGAAGAGATCATCGCCATCGCCCGAGCGGCGATTCCGATCCCGCGAACAGGCAGTTGAGCCATGGGCTCCGGAGGAGCCCCGGGACGTAGCCAGGGGTGGAGCGAAGCGAAACCCCTGGGAGCCAGTCCTCCTCGGTAGCAATCCGCCCTCCGATGCGGGGCGGAGGAATCCGCAGCTCATGTCAGAGCGGCTTCTGCTCCTTCGGGGATCTCACTTCTCGCCGATTCTCTCGAGAGTCACACGAACAACGTCGTCGTCGAGGTACAGACCGGCGGCTCGCAGGTCGGCAAAAACCGAAGAAGCCAAAGGCACGAGACCGCGTTGCTTGGCTCGGACCACAACGCCAAGAGTACCGATGAGCGCCACGCCCAATGCGCGGGCAGCCGCGCGAGCAGTGGCATCGTCGAGTACCGCGATGGCCCGGAGATCGAGAGCGATCGCCAAGACGGCGGATTCTCCCGCACCCAGACCCCATTCTGTGACCGCGTCGGGAACCTGCGCAGGTGACCGGCGGGAAGCCCAGCCAGACAACACCGCCGCCCGGGCAGGGTCATCATCGGGCCCAGCAAGGATTTCCGCTGCCACCGCCTCCGGTAACAAGAGCGGGCTCGCAAGCTCCTCAAGCAATCGCAGTTGACCAATTCTGGCCAAAGCGATGACCGGCGAGGCGTTGACGACCCACGTCTCACTCACCCTCGGCCTCCCGCACAACCTCATCAGGCGCGTACTGGAACGGGGAGACACTCAGCCGGGACAGGGCATCGATGAACTGACGGCGAGGTAGACCGGCGATCTCCGCCGCGCGGCCCTGGGATACAAGGCCTAACTCATACCATTTGACCGCGGCAGCCAGGCGCATTTCCTCGGCAAAGCTCTTGGGGTCTTTCCGAAGGGCCGCCAGAACGCCTTCAGGCAACTCGATCATCATGCGGACCATCGCCGAGCCTCCATATCAACCTGTTCATTCTAGCAACCTTGTGGTCGGTCCGGAAGAGGGATATGAGGCTCTGCAAAGCCACGCGTATCGCGATGATGCCGATCGAAACTACCGACTCCGAACACATGAACAACGTACCTGCGCACGAAACATGTGAGCGGGCATACTCCGGAGGCGAGCCTGCTTTCTCCATGTCGAGCGTGGCCCCCGGCTTTTTGAGCTTCTTGTGCCTTTTCGCGGCTCTCTTCCGTCGGCTCAATCGAGTTGTTGGCCGCAAGAAGCTCAAAAGGCACATAAGCGACAAAGAAGATCCGCCGCACCGCCCTGCATCGGTGCACCTCCACATGACGATTGCTGCCCTTTGGGTTTGACGGATGCGCGGGTATACTACCTGTTCTCTTGGTCTGAACAGGTTGTGATTGTCTGGAAGGAATGAGTGATGGCAGCACCCACCGGGAATGTGATGGACAGAATTGTGGCCCTGTGCAAGCGGCGCGGGTTTATCGTTCAGAGCAGCGAAATCTACGGCGGCATCAACGGATTCTGGGACTACGGCCCTCTGGGCGTGGAGCTCAAGCGGAACATCAAGGAGGCCTGGTGGAAAGATATGGTCCAGGACCGCGAGGACATGGTCGGCCTCGACTGCTCGATCATCATGCACCCCCAGGTGTGGAAGGTGAGCGGCCACTACGATCTGTTCAGCGACATGATGGTGGACTGCAAGGCATGCAAGGCTCGTTTTCGGGCGGACCAGCTCAAAGAGATGCAGTGCCCGATGAAACCAAGCAAGCACCCGGGAGAGCACGACAAGTGCGAGTTGACCGAACCCCGCGAGTTCAACCTGATGCTTGAGACTTACCCCGGTCCGATCAAGGACGAGGCCAACCGGGCTTTCCTCCGCCCCGAGACCGCACAGGGCATCTTCGTCAACTTCAAAAACGTCTGCGACAGCACGCGGATCAAGATCCCCTTCGGAATCGCCCAGATCGGCAAGAGCTTCCGCAACGAGATCACCCCGCGCAACTTCACCTTCCGCTCGCGCGAGTTCGAGCAGATGGAAATCGAGTTCTTCTGCCACCCCAGCGAGTCGAACAAGTGGTACGAGTACTGGCGCGACGTGCGATTCAATTGGTACACCAGCCTTGGCCTGGCCGGCAACAAGCTGCGCCTGCGCGAGCACGGCAAGGAGGAACTGAGCCACTACAGTTGCGGCACCAGCGACATCGAGTACGCGTTCCCCTTCCTGGCCGAGGGCGATTTCGGCGAGCTGGAGGGCGTGGCCCACCGCGGCGACTTCGACCTCCGCAGCCACATGGAAGGCAAGCTGATCAACAAGGACGGCAAGCTGGTGCTCGATGTCGGTCCGGACGGCAAACCCAGGTGGAAAGGCAGCGGCAAGGACCTGAGCTACTACGACGACGAACGCAAGGAACGATTCATCCCGCACGTCATCGAACCGTCGGCCGGGGCCGATCGCGGCACGCTGGCCTTCATCTGCGAGGCATACACCGTCGATGAATCCCGCCCCAGCCCGGAACTGATGAAGTTCCACCCGCGACTGGCCCCCATCAAGGCCGCCATCTTCCCCCTGGTCAATAAGGACGGGCTGCCCGAGATCGCCGAGCCAATCTACCGCGAGGTCCGAAAACGCTGGCCCGCCCAGTACGACGCCAAGGCCTCCATCGGCAAGCGCTACGCCCGCATGGACGAGGCCGGAACCCCCTACTGCTTCACCATCGACGGCCAGACCAAGGAAGACGGCACCGTCACCGTCCGCGATCGCGACACCGGTGCCCAGCAGCGCATCAACAAGTCCCGCGTGACGGAATACCTGACAGAGAAACTCTCGCGATGATCCGATGATCTGCGGGAGCGTTCCAACGACTCCCACGTCCAATCCCCCTCCTCGCCCACACAGGGCAAGCTGTGCGGGATTACCCGAGCGCTTCACAAGCGAGCGCCGGGCTCGCGACGCGCCAGGCCACCATCGACCCAATGACCCTCGCCAAGAGGCAAACGCCTGACCGACCAGTCCATAGACACCCCAAGGCGCTTACCATGAAGCGCCCCCACGTGCCCGTTGCGCAGCCCAGACCCTCTGCAGGTCGCCTGCCGATTATCCGGACCCGTGCCTCGTAGCTGGTCAAGTACGTCTCGTGCTATGTCGATCATAAGAGAGACACGACCCTCTGCCGCTGGCGAAGCGTCGGCGGGCGTTGCCGTCGAATGGGGAACAGACCTCCGCCCGTCAAAGAGTGCCCACCACGCCGCCGGACAGGCCTGCCGCTGCAGGCGGCTGGAGACCGGGAGATGCACTCAGAATGAGTCAGACAACTGCTGAAGCCGCTGTCGAGGCCGACCCCGCCGAACTGGAACAACAGATCCGCGCCCGTGTCGAGTCGCTCTCCCACCTGCCAACCACCGTCGCGGTTGCCATGAAGCTCGTTGAGCTCCGCGACAACCCTGACGCCGAGCCGAGCGATTACGCGAAAGTCATCGGGGCGGACGCCTCGCTGAGCGCCAAGCTCCTGGCCCTCGCCAACTCCCCTTGGTTCGGCATCCGCAACAAAATCACCACCGTCCGAAACGCCATCAATCTGCTCGGCCTCGGAACCGTTCGCACCATGGCCATCAGCTACTGTATGGCAGGGTTGCACAACGAACTACGCTTGAGTCGCGATGAGTCAAGGCGCTTTTGGGAAACATGCCTCTGCAAGGCCGTGGCTGCCCGTTGTTGTGCACAGAAGCTGAACCCGGCTTTGGCCGAGGAAGCCTTTGTGGCCGGCTTGTTCGAGGACCTTGCCGTCCCGGTCATGTACTCGGTCGCCCGACAGCAGTACCTGGCGATCCTCGCCGACCCCGCCTGCGACGCTCAGGGACAATTGCAGCGTGAACATGATCTGTTCCATCTTGACCACACCGGGCTCGGCCGCATCCTGGCACAGAAACTCGAACTCCCGGAAGTCTTCGTGGACGCCATCGCGTTTCATCACGACCAGGAACGCCTCAAGGCATTCATGGCCGACATGGCGACCGCTCAGGCGATTCACATCGCGGCACTGTTCCCCCACGACCTGGACGCATGGAACAGTCGGGACGCAAATGAGTTGTGTGGCATCATTGACGAGACCGAAGGCTTGAACGAGATCGGGCCCGCCGCGTTCCTGCAGGAAGTCCAAAACGGCGTCGATGAGTACTACCGCTTCTTCGATGAGGGCGGACGACTCGATAAGCAACTCTCAGACTTGCTGATCCAGACTTCTAAAGAAGGAGCCGAGAACACCGAACATCTGGTCAAGACCGTTCACCGGCTCATGCAGGAAGCAGCCAACGTCGGGCTGCAAATGAACCAACTCATCGACCGCAATATCACGCTGATGGACAAGGCCAACCGCGATCAGTTGACCGACCTGCTCAATCGCGAGGGTTTCGCCGCCGCGGCCGAGCAAACCCTGGCCAAGGCATCTCGCTACGGCATGAGCTTCGCCGTCGCCTTCTTCGACGTCGACAAGTTCAAGACCTTCAACGACGCCTACGGGCACCACTTTGGCGACCGCGTGCTCAGGTCGATTGCACAATGTCTCACGACCTCAACCCGAGAACAGGACATCAAGGCCCGCATGGGGGGCGATGAGTTCATCCTGCTGATCCCCGATTGCAGCAAGGCCGAAGCTCAGGACACGGTCAAACGGCTGCTCGAACAGGTCGCCGCAGCAACGATCGGAAGACATACCGACCAGGCCCGCGCCACCCTCAGTGCCGGCCTTCTATACGTCACGCCCTCCCATACCCAGCATCCCTTGCAAAGCCTGATCGACGCAGCCGACAAACTCATGTACGAGTCAAAACAAGCCGGCGGTAACCGAGTCACCAGCCGCGTAATCTGACCCAGCACGAACCGCCAAACCGGAAACCAGCTACCCTGTGCAGGCCCCGCCACGCAGAAGAGCATTGATAACGTCGCTGTGCGCGAGATCCTCGCTCCAACCAAAGAACGTCTCGACCAGGAAGACGAAGTCCGCGTTTTCTGCCTCGTCTGTCCGTCCCCGTCAGACACGAGGACGCCGAATACCACCCTTCCGTCTCAACTCAAGCCCAAACAGGTAGATGTCGGGGACATGGATTCTCTTGTCCTCCGTCTCGCGAAGAATGCCGAGGCTAATGAGATACTGCACCAAGCGATCCTTGTCCTCGCCGAGGAAGTCGGGCAACTTCTGCCATGGCACCTTGCCAAGACATCGGCGGAACTCCCCACGTTCCATGGGTACCGTCTTCCCTTTCAGACTGGCGCCGATATCGTCAATCCAGTCATACTCCTCTCTGAGTTCCTGCAGCCGATCTTTTGATACCTCGGTCAGAGCACCGCTGATCTCCTCGGGAGCCAGCAAGTGCCCCGCGCCAGGCAAATCTTTGCGAAGCTGACGTGACGCCGAGAATTCGAACAGTTTGAGAAATGACCGCGGGGCAATGTTGCCGAGGGAATCCTGAAGATGGTTTAAGAACCAACGGTAAGTATCTCCACGGCGTTTGTCCGAGCCCATCCACTTGCCTACGAGAAGTTCCATGAAGCTGCGATGCTGCGACTCGGACGTCATCGGAATGAGACCCCAACGTTCACTCTTCCGAAAGTCTTCGCGACGGCTCAGCTTCCCTCGCACGAACACCAGCCAATCTTCCTGCTTAGCTCCATTGACGAGCCGCTTCAACACCAGTCTGTATAGGTTGTCGGCCGTCCATTGCAGAGTCACAGATAGGGGACGATACTTGGAACTGTCTGTGAAAGCGACTTCATCCGCCTCGAATATGTCGGTCCGCAAGAAAACCTTGCATCGTATGCTCGACCAGCGACGGAAGTTGTTCAGCCAGAAAGTCAGTAGCTGTCGAACCAAAGGGTAGACCCCGGACACCTGGGAAACAAGCCTGTCAAGATCATCGTAGACCAGGACCACATTGCGCGATTGGGCGCGGAGCAGATCATTGGCCCTATCCAGCGAGGAACTGATTCCACCAATGTCCTGGTTGACCAAGTCCATCCAACGGTTGGGATCTGGCAAGGAATCGCAAAGCACCTGATACACCGCCGGCGGGAGTGATTCCTTGATGGCAGCTTGGGTCAAAGGTTCAGTAGCCAACGCGCCTGCGAGCAAACCGAGCCAGAAAGACTGGAGTCTCTGGTCATCGTCCTGGCCGCGAGCGACGAAATCCTTCTGGAGCACCTCGGGACGCGGGAATGTGGTCCCATCTAGAGTGAAAGCCTTCACGTACTTGTCTGAACGCACTTGGGACGAACCCGACTGTCCTGGTAAGAGATCGCTCGGATCCTGAACTTGAGTTAGAGCCCGGAACAAGCGGGTCTTACCGGTGCCTCTGCCGCCGAGAACAAGAAGCGTGTCACGATCGAGAACCCGCCTGTGCTCCGGGATTGGCAAATGCGTCTTGAAGAAGTCCTCGCCTCCCGATACCTCATCAACACCGCTTCGGGCGAAGGTGCTAAGGTCCTCCAACAGGTGCCACTTAAGATTATCGTCAACTGTCTTCGCGGACATCGTCATTCCTGCCTTTGCTGGCCATTTCTTCTATCTTCGCCACAAACTCCACGTAGGGTGAATTCGTGATCAGCGGGACAACCTCCGTGAGCTTCTGGTAACCCATGAGGGCTTCGCTGTAAGGAATGCGGAACGGATAGTGCGGTTCATCCTCCCCCGCAATGTCCGGCACGTCACCTTCGTTATAGAAATGCTCCGTGAAGGCGTCGTAGGACTGTTGGAGAAACCTCGCCCTCGCGTCCTTGGCCCGATCGTCTGACCGATATGAATCCATCGCTTGAACCATGAGAAGCGGCCGAGGCGGACCATCGATGAGCCCCAGGCTGCGAATGATGCACCGCACGCCTTGCCAGCTCTGACTGGAATCGAGCCCAAGGAGCACCGCAGCGTGGGAAAGGCAATGAACCGCAAGACCACCGAGATCATGGAGACCTGCACGGCAGTCCAAGAAGACATACTCGGGATCGAATTCCTGCTTGAGCTGAAGCAAGAGGTCGGCTAAGGGGCTCTGCCCTGGATTCGTCATGCTCGCAACCAATTCGTAGTCGATGCGAGACAGCTTCTCCACGTAGTGATCGTCGACACGTCCAACAGGAACGCAGACGATCGGCTCTCCCGCAGTGCCGATCAGATCCTTGTCCGACTGCTTTACGACATAGTCCTTGATATCTGGATCGAATGACGATCCAGCTACGAGGTGTTCCAAGAGATAATCGGCTACCCCATGTTCAACTGGATTGTCTGCCAACAAGGTGCCTAGCCCGGGGGCCTCAAGATCAAGATCAACGACCGCCACCTTCTTCGCGCCTCTCGCAAGATTAACGGCGGCAGCGCACAGGCAAGTAGTCCTGCCAACGCCACCCTTGTGCGAGTAGAATGCCATTATGGCAGGGGTGTGAGCGTTCAAGGGCCAAGGTGGCTTGTGCTCGCGGCTCATCCATGCTGACTTCGCCGCGCAACGCTCCACGATCCACCAGCAGGGAAACTCAGATTGCGGCTCAATAGGCTGTCGGTCGGAGCGTACCTGCTCAAGAATGGCGTAAAACTCGCTCTTCGGCCGGTCGACGTCGAGCACTCCGCCCCAGAACGGAGCAAGGGAGGTCTCCAGGCTGGTCGCCAAATCGGCAATAGAACTGGCAAGTTCATCCGCGCTGTTTTCCCGGGCTTTCAGGAACAGCCTGACCCGACCCCGCAAATCCCGGAGAACCAATACCTCCTCGATCAAGCCGTGGGACCGGTGGTTCTTGATCGTTTTGAAGGCCGTCGGGAGAACGTCCTCGAAATGAATCATTTGGGCACCGTCTGCAACACTCCATCCAAGACCATTTGGACAACCGTTTTTCGAAACACGAGTTTCGCCCGATCGAGCAGAGTCCGACAGGCTGGTTCATCGACCTCACCTGTTCGAGCGTATCTCAGAGCCACAGACCATCGCCGCCACAGTTCGGCAGCCTCCCGGTCAAGATCGATCGGGTAGCGTCTGGCAGCAAAACTCAGGTCTGCCGCCAGCAGAAGATGCTCGGGCTTAACCTCATTAAGATGTATCCGTCGCAATGACAACCCGGCGTGTTGTATGACCGCCTTGACGCCACATTCCCCAATATAACCAGCCAAGTAGGCCGCGTTGTCCCAAGCCTTTGCCACAAGCAGTGTGTCTGCGTCCCTGAGGTGACGCGCGGCGGCTGATACGTAATCTTCTGTCATGGTTGGTCATCATACCGCAAGCTACTGCGATCAGCCACAGACGGCTATGGCCACGGCGTCCGAACTTCGTCCCGGCGGCCCAGGACAATGGGCGACAAACGGGCTCCCAGTTGGGCCCGCTGTGTTGAGTCGCGCTTACGGGGCGTCGAGACTCATGACTGCCTCATACAGTGCGTCGAGCATCTCGGACTCGGGGACCGTCCGCACCGGTTCGCCTCGGACACAGATGACCGCCTTACCCTTGCCGGCCAGCAGGGCAACATCCGCCCCCTCGGCCTCGCCTGGGCCGTTGACGATGCAGCCCATGACCGCGACCCTGATCGGCGCCTTGATCGACGCCAGTCGCTCGCGAACCTCTCTGACCAGCGCCAACAAATCGACCTCGACCCGCCCACACGTCGGGCAGGCAATCAGTTCCGGACCCGTCCGCCGACGCAGGCCCAGGCAGCAGAGCAATTCCTTGCCGTCTTCGACCTCGTGGATGGGGTCGGCGGCATACGAAATGCGTATGGTGTCGCCGATCCCCTCGGCCAGCAGTGTCGCCAGCGCCGCCACGGACCGGATCCTCCCGGTCTCCGGCGGCCCGGCGTGCGTCACACCCAGGTGCAGCGGAAAATCAAACCGCCGGCTGATCTCGCGATAAGCGTCGATCACAATCGTGGGATCGGGGCTCTTGGCCGCCAAAACAACGTTCTCGAACCCGTTCTCCTCGAAGATGCGCAGGTAATCCTCCAACTTGCGGACCATCAGTTGGACGAGATTCCCGTGATAATCACGGGCAAGTTCCTGTTTCTCCAACTGCCGGACCGCCTTGTCCTGACGCTCGACGATGCTGCCCTCGTTCACCCCCACGCGAATAGGAATGCCCGCCTGCTTGCTGGCCCGAATCACCTCGTTGACCTGCTTGCGGTCCTTGATGTTCCCTGGATTAAGCCGGATCTTTGCCGCCCCCGCCTCAATCGCCTCCAATGCCCGCTCATAATGAAAATGCACATCTGCCACGATCGGAACCGGCGACTGGCGGATGATCGCCGGCAACGCGGCCGTGTCTTCTTTCGTCGGAACGGCCACCCGTACCACATCGCAGCCGGCCTCCGCCAAGCGATTGATCTGCATGACTGTCGCGTCGATATCATGAGTCAGCGTACTGGTCATCGACTGAAGGACGACCGGAGCCCCCCCGCCGAGTGGAACCTTGCCCACGCGGACCTGTCGCGTCATGCGGCGCGCACGGGATGGAATCGGATCGCTGCTCATTCCTGCCTCACAATGCTCCGGCTGACCAACGGCCGATTCTAGAACCACTGGCCAACACCGTCAAAAAGGTCGGGCCGCCCGTCTTGACCGGCAGACCGCCAACCGATAGCTTCCCCTCCAAGTGGGGCATGGTCGATGCTGCCGGAGGCCGCAAAGACCTGCCAATCCAAGCTGCCGTTTGTGTTCACATGCGCTCCGAAAGGACCGTGATGATTCGCCCCGTCTGGATCAGCACATTCGCCGTGTTTCTGCCTGCGATGGTTGGGTGTGCGCCCAAACCCAAGCCGGTCGTCGCTACGCCGATTGCCAACGTCTGGGAATCCCCCCCTCCCCCCCTGCCGGCACCGCCGAAATTGGAGCCCCTGCCGGACCTTGAAAGCCAACCCGCCGACCAGTTGCCCGACACCGCCGAGCCGATCGCAGTGGTCAACGGAGAGCCCCTCTCGCGGTCAGCGCTCGTAAACCGACTGATCGAAAGCCACGGCCTCGCCCAACTTGAGCAGATGATCTTGCTGACCGTTGCCAGGCAGAAGGCCTCCTCCCTCGGCCTGGAGGTCACACCGGCCGACGTCAGGGCCATGCACGAGGAATCTTTGAAACGCCTCGCTACTCCGATCGTCGAACCGGATGCCCGAGTGCTCGATGCCCGCGAAGCCCAACGACTGCTCGACGAGTTCCTCGCAGCCAAAAACATCTCCCGCCGCGAGTGGGACACTCGCATGGAGCAAAAAGCATACCTGCGAAAAATCGCTGAGGCCGAGGTCGCCAAAACCACCATCTCCGAAGACATGCTCCGAAACGAATACGACCAGGACTACGGCGAGAAGGTCCAGGTCAGGCACATCCAGGTGGGATCCCTCGCCGCCGCAACGCGAGTGAGAGCCCTGCTCGCGGCGAACAAGGACTTCGAGCTGATCGCCAGGCAGATGAGCGAAAACCCGGTCACCGCCGCTCAAGGCGGCTTGGCGCGCCCGTTCACCCGCAATGACCCCGGCGTCACCCCCCTGTTGCGGGAAGCGGCCTTCAAACTCAAGCCCGGCGAGGTGTCCGAGGCGATCCGAGACGGCAATGTCTACCACATTATCCGGCTTGAGCGGCGATTCCCGGCCAGCGACGTCGGCTTCGAAAATGCCGACCGCGCCGCCCTGCGCCGCAAGTTGATCGACAGGCTGATCCAGCAGCGGGAACAGGACCTCGAAGCAGAGCTCTTTCAGGCCGCCACCGTCGACGTTCGCAACGAAGAGCTCGCCCGGCAGTATCGAGAGAGGCACCGAACGGGGAGAAGTGGTCCGTGATCAGTCATCAGTGGTCAGTGACAGAAAACTGAGAACTGAAACCTGAGAACCGACAACTCACACGGGAGTCGGGCATGTACACGCTACTTCCCCTCAAGGTCGGCGAGTGTCACACCGAACAGGGCCCGAAGATGTTCTTTGTTCGCGACTTCGACAAGACGTACTCCACCTACTTCTATTTCTGGTACATTGAAGGAGCAGGCACGCGGATCCTGCTCGACACGGGCTTCGATCGGGCCGACAGCAAGGGCTTCATGCCCACGATGATCCAGCAACCCGGCTGGACCCCGGCCGAACGGCTCAAACAAATCCGCGTGGACCCGCGCTCCATCGAACACGTCATCGTCAGCCACCTGCATTTCGACCACCTGTCCAACTCGGTGGACCTGTTCCCCAATGCCCGCTTGTACTTGCAGAAGAGAGAATACGAGACGGCCCTCTACCCGCCCCACCCGTGGTTCACGGCCGCCTACGCGCCCGGCATGATCGACCGACTGACCGGCGACCTGAGCAGGCGGCTGGAAATCATCGACGGCGACGCCGAGATCCTGCCCGGTCTGAAGCTCATCCTCGTCGGCGGCCACACCCCCGGCCAGCAATCCGTCATCCTGCCCACTAAGCTCGGCCCGCGAACCTGCCTCACCAGCGACATCTGCTTCTTCTACAAGCACATCGAGGAAGACTGGCCCATCGGCTTCTTCTGCAACCTGGCCGAGGTCTTTCAGGCCATGGCCCGGTTCCGCCGTGAAGCGGACGTCATCATCCCGCAGCATGATGCCCGGCTGGAAAAAGAGTTTCCGATGCCGAAACCATAGGGTTCAGGGTTCAGGGGAAAGGATGAAGGCGGAAGGCGGAATCAAGCCGGGAGCCACTCTGCCTCCACTTCGGCCTTCGTCATCCGGATTTCGACATTCGTCATTTCCCGCCCCCCGGTTATAATCTTGCCAGATGGTTTTGAACCCTCGGATCGGAGCCCAAATGACGACGACGCAGTCGAATCTGACCGATGTTCCCGACGCCCACGGCCGGTTCGGCCCCTACGGCGGACAATATGTCCCCGAAACGCTCATGGGCGCGATTCACCAACTTGAGGAAGAATACGATCGGGCCCGCAAGGACCCCGCCTTCTGGGCCGAGTTGGAGGGCTATCTCAAGCACTATGTCGGCCGGCCCAGCCCACTCTACTTCGCCCGCCGCTTGACCGACCGCCTCGGCGGCGCACGAATCTACTTCAAGCGCGAGGACCTGAACCACACCGGCTCGCACAAGATCAACAACACCCTCGGCCAGGCCCTTCTGGCCGTACGCATGGGCAAGAAACGCGTCATCGCCGAGACCGGCGCCGGCATGCACGGCGTAGCCACCGCCACAGCCGCCGCTGTCTTCGGCCTGGAGTGCGTCGTCTACATGGGCGCCGAAGACGTCCGCCGCCAGAAACTCAATGTGTTCCGTATGGAACTGCTCGGCACCCATGTCGTCTCGGTCAACAGCGGCCAGAAGACCCTCAAGGACGCGATCAACGAGGCCATGCGCGATTGGATGAGCAGCGTCCAGAACACGCACTACATCATCGGCAGCGTGATGGGCCCCCACCCGTTCCCAATGATCGTTCGCGACTTCCAGGCCATTGTCGGACGCGAAACACGGCAGCAGTTCCTCGAACGCGAAGGCAAGCTGCCCGATATGATCGTCGCCTGCGTCGGCGGCGGGAGCAACGCGGCCGGAATCTTCTATCCCTTCATCGAAGATAAGTCCGTGCGACTCGTCGGCGTCGAGGCCGGCGGCGAAGGACTCAATACCGACCGGCATTCCGCCACCCTCTGCAAAGGTTCACCCGGTGTGCTCCATGGCATGTACACCTATGTCCTTCAGGATGAAGACGGCCAGACGCTGCCCGTACACTCGGTCTCGGCCGGGCTTGACTACCCCGGCGTTGGACCGGTCCACTCGCAATGGAAAGACGCCGGCCGCGCCGACTATGTCGCCGTCACTGACCAGGAAGCCTTGGACGCCTTTACCATGCTGAGCGAAACCGAAGGCATGATCCCCGCACTGGAGAGCGCCCACGCCGTCGCCCACGTGATCAACATCGCCAAGAGCTTCCCCCGCGATTTCAGCATCGTGATCAACCTCTCCGGCCGCGGGGACAAGGATTGCGTCGAGGTGGCCCGCCTGCTGGGCAAGCAGATTGGATAGAAGAAGCGGTTACCTTTCAGCAATCAGCGGTCCGTAAAACGAGCCGGCGGGTTTCATGCCCCGAAGAAGTATGTACCCAGGGGCGCAAGCCGCTGGTACAAATGCACCCGGTATCCATCCAGCCCCGAAGGGGCGACGGAAAGAAGACACGGTCATGAGACAAACCCTCACCTGTCTGCATTACCACCTTGTTCTTCCGCAAGAAGCGCCGGCTGCCCCGGATCACCCCCGACCTCCGTGAGCGTCTCTACGACCACGAGGGCGGAATCATTGGAGGCGAATGAAGAACGGCACGTCGGGAACTGAAACCCTGATCCGCCGACATGAATCCGTCGCCCCGCTGGGGGCTTGACGGTCTGTGTGGCATCGAAGACCAGGGGCTTGCGCCCCTGACTACATACCTATGCCCCTCCGGGGCACGCTGATTCGTGCCTGCGAACTCGCACCACACTCCTTCATCGGGGCGTTTTGCAGGGATGCGCCCGGCGATCTACGCCCTTTGTCGATCGAGTTCCTCGGATTTGAAATGTGCAATCTGAAATCTGCAATCGCTGGAAAGGCAAGCCCCGATCTGATAGGCTGACCATGTCTGTATGACTCAAATCGATTCAACAGGAGGAGTCCATCATGGCACATGAACTCGGTCGTCGGGAATTCTTGCAGGCCTCCGTCGCCACAGGAGCCATCTGCTTCGGTCTGTCACAATTCGCGTCCGCGCAGACCGCCGCCGGCACCCCCGTTCTGGTCAGCCCGGGTTGCCGCGGAACGAAAGTCAAGATCGCCCGGCTCTATCTGGTCGGCACCAACAAGCTCTGGCCGACGCCCAAGCTTGACGTCAACGCCGAGCGAAAACGCTATGAGGCCGAGTTCGACCGGATGAAAGACGATTTCGCCGACATTGATTTCGCCGTCGATGAGATCATCGAATCCGCCGCCGACGTCAATAAGCTCGGCGATCGGCTCCAGGGTGTTGACGGCGTCCTCGTCATCCACATGAGTATGGGAACGACCGACAGCCTCAAACAGATACTGGCCGCCAAGAAACCGACCGTCTTGTTCGCCCTCCCCTACTCCGGCCACGAATGGACGGGCTTCGGTGCCTTGCGCCGACAACCCGAGGGCGCCTTGCTCGAGTGCATGCTCACGGCCGACATGAATGAACTCGCCGCCGCCGTGCGGCCGTTCCGGGCCATCCACCACCTGCGCGAGGCGAGAATCCTCAACATCACCGCTCGTAAGGACCAGGCCGCCTATAACGACTCGATCAAGAAGAAGTTCGGCACCGAGACCGTGATCATCGACCGCGACCGCGTCCTCAAAACCTATGAATCAATCCCCGAGGCCGACGCCCAGGCCGAGGCCGAGCGGTGGATGAAACAGGCCCAAAAGGTCGTCGAGCCGTCCAAGGAAGAAATCGTTCGCTCCTGCCGCCTGGCCCTGACGTTCGAGAAACTCTTGAACGAGGAGAAGGCCACCGTCATTACCGCCGATTGCTACGGCAGCATGTACCACCAGCTTCCCGCGTTTCCATGCGTGGGATTCGTGCGGCTCAACAACATGGGCCTCGGCGGCATCTGCGAGTCCGACATGGCTGCGGCTGTGACCCACATCATCCTTCAGGGCCTCTGCGGCAAACCTGCTTTCATCAGCGACCCCACCTTGGACACCTCGACCAATTCGATCATCCTGGCCCACTGCCTCGGCTCGATTAAAATGGACGGCCCAAAAGGCGAGGCGGCACCCTACCGCCTCCGCACCATCATGGAACGGCAGGAGGGTTGTGTCCCGCAGGTCTTCATGCGCAAAGGCAAGGTCACCCAGGCCCGCCTGATCGGCACCGACCTGATGTTGTACTTCACTGGCGACGTGACCGACGCACCTGACGACGAACGCGGTTGCCGCACCAAGATCACGGTGAAAGTCGACGGTGACGCGGAAAAGCTCTGGGAAAACTGGTCCGACGGCCTGCACCGCTCCACCGTCTACGGCAACCTGACAAAGGATCTCCGGCGGTTCTGCCGTTTCACCGGCATCCGCTTGGTCAACGAGGCCGAAGAATTGCCAAACGCATAAGCGGCCTCCCAAGGCGGACCGCCTTTTTGCGGGCCGCAACCCAAGCGCTCTGTGATCCAGAAACATGCGCGCAAGCCGCGCAGATGTCTGGCCGTAAGGTTCCAATCTCGCACCCCGGCTCTTCGCCCCCCAAAACGGGCTCCTGATACAAGAGCCCCGGTCCTCGGCAACTCCTGGAACCGCCGCCGGGAAAGATCCCGCTGCGCAGCGAGCGGCTTGCCCCTGACAACGGCCCTTGTGCAAAATACAAGCCCTTGCCAAAAAACGACTTACCGCAGGACCTGCCGATGCGAGACCATGGAATCCCCGCGACGGATGTGGTAAACTGCACCCCCGCCAAACTCAGGGCGGCCGCGGAGTGCTTCGACCAACGCGCGTGACTGTGGACACGGCCGTCGGCCTGGCCCGCTGACCCGATGGCTTCCAGTGGACAACGACACCCAAGAACTAACCAACCGACAATTGCTCAAGTGGATGTTCGGATTCCTCCGGCCCGTCAAAGGAATCGTCGCACTGGCCTGCCTGTTCTTGGCCTTGTGGACCGGAGCCGAGATCGCCGCCGTCCGCGTCACCGCCCTGGCCATCGACCAGATCAAAACCATCCATCTCAGCGAAACACGCCTCGTGGATCCGTGGGAATGGCTCAGCGGCAACTATGCTGAGGCCGCCGGGCTTCGGCACGTCGTGTTGGCACTGGCAGCCTTCACCGCCACGGTCGGCGTGCTTGGCTTCCTGCGAGAGACGACCAATGCCAGACTCAGTATGCACATGGTCTTCTACATTCGGGAGGCCGTTTACGACAAGCTCCAGAGAGCCGGCTTCGGCTTCCATGACGCCATCTCCACCGGCGAGCTGATCAACCGCTCCCTCAGCGACCTCCAGAACGTCCGCTCGTTCATCAATTCGGCTGTCTTGCTCACGCTCGAGATCGTTCTGATCGTTGGCGGCTACATCATCCTCTTGTTGTCGCGCTCGCCCTGGGTCGCGGCCCTGGCTTTGGCCCCCCTGCCGGTCTGGACCGTGTACATCATGCGGTTCAGCCGCAGGGCTCAGCCCGCTCTCAAGGCGGCCATGGAGTCCGGCGACCGGAACATCTCCATCCTGACCGAGAACATCGCCGGCGTCCACGTGGTCAAGGCGTTCGCCACCGAGCCCCACGAGATCGCCAAGTACGCCGCCAACTGCGATGACTTCTTCCACAAGGTCATGCATCGAATCCGCCTGTTTGCTGACTTCCTCCCGGTCATGCGCAGCATCGCGACCGCCTCGCACCTCTCGCTCTTCCTCGCCGCGGGCATCCTGATCATTC